>Ga0114931_10000766_pt1 | contig 40059 bp, 30 predicted proteins | sample 2SBtaG_FD_89579 | JGI IMG/M metagenome (GOLD analysis project Ga0114931, IMG submission 89579) | Deep subsurface microbial communities from Kolumbo volcano to uncover new lineages of life (NeLLi) - 2SBTROV14_V59a metaG | ecosystem: Environmental > Aquatic > Marine > Volcanic | place: Kolumbo... | reverse complement strand
TTGGTCTTGCGCTTGGCCTTGGTCTTGCGCTTGGCCTTGGTCTTGCGCTTGGCCTTGGTCTTGCGCTTGGCCTTGGTCTTGCGCTTGGCCTTGGTCTTGCGCCTGGCCTTGGTCTTGCGTTTGGCCTTGGTCTTGCGTTTGGCCTTGGTCTTGCGCCTGGCCTTGGTCTTGCGTTTGGCCTTGGTCTTGCGTTTGGCCTTGGTCTTGCGTTTGGCTTTGGTCTTGGCTTTCGCCTTCCGCTTAGCTGCCATCGTGGTTCCTTCCATTTGAACGAGTAGCGCGGAACCGATAATCTGCCTTGTTAAAGTTCCGCCCCGCTACATTCAGGTACCAACCAACACGTTCGATCCGGTGCAGAGCCAGAGTGTCGGTGCAGTTTGGTGGATTTTTGCACACCGCCCAATGCTGTCAAGAAAAATTGTCGTCAGAAAACGAAATCTTAATCGTCGTGCGATTGAGAAGTTCGTCGGTGTCGACGAACGGTACCCGGATATTGGATGCCGTTGGTGTCGGCGTGCAGGTGACACTCCATGCATAACACACTGATTTCCGCGAGATGCTCTGCTGTATCAATTCCTTTTTTTCGAAACAGTCCTGCGAATTGAACGCGCGCAACGCGTTGTGCAATATACGTACCATTACGGATTTGTGCGACCGTCACAATCTCGTCGTTCGCTCTGCATACGTACGTAACGCCCCGTTCGACAGGCAGGAATGGGTCATCGAAGGACGCGTAACGAAGACGCGCGGACCGGGGCGATGCGCACGATGCTGTGTCTGCATGGAAGCGAACACCATCATCTGGTGGGCATCGCTCCAGTCAAACCTCCCGGCACAAAACCGCCGATGCGTGCAATTCGGGATGACGTCCAGCGCTGGAATACTTGTATCCCCGTGTTGTATTTGGTACGGTCTGTCCGTGTTGTAGCCGCAGCATCGTGTTCCTGTCGGCTGGCGCGAATTCCGTGATCGGTAAAATGTGTACCACTCCGGGAATTCCCCGACACGCGAATTGGACCAGATCATCATGAGCGACCATGTCAATCTGTTTGAAATGGCGATCCGTCAGTTCCAGAACGCGGCGAGCGATATGGGGCTCGATCGCATGGTTCGCACGATTCTCTCCGAGCCTCAGAACGAGATTATCGTGAACTTCCCGGTGCAAATGGACGACGGAAAGTACCGATTATTCAAGGGCTACCGGATTCAGCACAACAACGCCAACGGACCATATAAAGGAGGAGTGCGCTTTCACGAAACGGTCAATCTCGACGAAGTGAAAGCTCTGGCGGCCTGGATGACGTGGAAATCCGCTCTCGTCGGCATCCCGTTCGGGGGCTCCAAGGGGGGGGTCAATATCAATCCCCGCTCCTTCTCAAATGAAGAATTGTGCCGGGTTACGCGCCGATTCACGTATGCGCTCGGTAACAACATCGGCCCGGAACTGGACATTCCGGCGCCGGATATGGGTACAGGCTCCAGAGAAATGGTCTGGATGATGGATACGTTCATGACCACGTTCAGCGCGTCCGACCGCCTCTCGACACGGCGCGTGGTAACGGGAAAAAGTGTGCTCAACGGCGGCAGTCTCGGACGCGACAAGGCCACCGGTCAGGGGCTTGTGTTCTGCTTCCAGACCTGGGCGGAAAAACGCGGCATCAGCATCACGGGGCTCCCATTCATGATCCAGGGATATGGCAATGTGGGGTCGCACGCGGCACGCATCCTCCAGGATGCCGGGGCCAAACTGATCGCTGTCAACGACCACACCGGGTCGGTGCAGGATACGGCGGGAATCGACGCCCACGAACTGGCGCGTCACACCGCCCGGAGCGGCGGAGTAGCCGGGTATGGCAGCGCCAGAGCGTGTTCCTACGAGGAGTTCTTGACGACCGAGGCCGATGTATTCGTCCCGGCGGCGCTCCAGTGCACCATCAACGAAGACACCGCTCCGTTGCTCAAAATCAAACATATCGTCGAGGGCGCCAATGGCCCCACCACACTGAAAGCGGAGAAATTGTTGGCCGAACGCGGTGTCGAGATAATCCCCGACATCCTGGCCAATTCGGGCGGCGTAACGGTCAGCTACTTCGAGTGGATACAGAACAAAAACAGCGAAACATGGGATCTCGAGCAGGTCGACAGAAAACTCCTGCGGCTGATGCGTAAAGCAACCAACGCGGTAATCGAAGAAGGCGAACAAAGGAAGTGCACGTTACGCCGCGCGGCGTTGACACTGGCACTCGGCCGCCTGCAACAAGTCTACAAGGAGCGCGGCATATTTCCCTGATCCGCTTTCGATCGGCCTGGATCGCCCTGGTGATCGTCGGTCTGCTCGGCGGCTCCGGCCAGCGCGCGGCCGCGGCTGCGACTGTCAATGCTGATCCGGTGCACGTGCCGGCTCTCGTAGTCAATGGCCTGCCGTTTGCCATCACGGTCACCGCCGGGTCCGACGCACACTGGACTCTGTCGGTCGTGACGGCTGCCGATACGGCCATAACCCGTGTGGGAACCGGTACACAGACCCTCACGGATCTTCGCCTGCACCGTTCGGGCCGCGCCACAGTTGTCGTCACGGGAGCCGTTCAACACCAGACAAAAATACGGTCGATCCCCGGATGGCTCACCCTTTTGCCCCCGCTGTTCGCCATCCTCATCGCCCTGGCGTTTCGCCAGGTGCACATCGCCCTGTTTGCCGGGATCTGGCTCGGGGCGTTCATCCTTCGTGACTTTCACCCCGTTGCCGGATTTTTCTATGTGGTAGATCACTACGTGATCGACTCGCTCGCCGGCGCGAGTGGGTGGGACCACTCGTCAATCGCCGTCTTCACCCTCCTTCTCGGGGGGCTGGTGGGGATTGTGCAAGCCAACGGCGGCGCCGCGGGCGTGGTGTCGTCCATATCCCGACTGGCCACCACGGCCTCCCGCGGTCAATTGGCTACGTGGTTGATGGGCGTGTTCATTTTTTTCGACGACTATACCAACACGCTCGTAGTAGGAAATACGATGCGCCCGATCACCGACAGGCTCCGGATCAGCCGGGAAAAGCTCTCGTACATTGTTGACGCAACCGCCGCTCCCGTGGCCTGCGTCGCGGTAATTACGAGCTGGATCGGATTTGAAATCAGTCTGATCAAGGACGCATTTGCAACCGCCGGAATGAGCCACATCAATCCGTTCACGACTTTCGTTGCCGCCGTCCCGTACAGTTTCTATCCTCTGCTGACTCTGGCGATGGTGTTTTTCATTGCCCGTCTCGATCGCGATTACGGCCCAATGCTGCGGGCCGAACAGCGGGCCCGCGCAACCGGTCGGGTGCTCGCACCGGGGGCCGAGCCGATCTCGAACATTGATTCCGACGTGTCGGTGGCCGACGGCGTTCCCAGGCGATGGATCAACGCAGTGCTCCCAATTGCCGTTGTCGTATTCGGTACCGTGGCCGGTCTGATCATAACCGGGCGCCACGAAGCGCCAACGGGCACATGGTTCGACGCACTCAAGGCGGGCAACTCGTTCGTTGCCCTTCTGTGGAGCTCGTTTGGCGGGTGCGTCACGGCCATGCTGTTAACCATATTTCAGCGCATCATGCGACCGGCCGCCGTAATTCACACATGGGTGTCGGGAATCAAGGCGATGACTCCGGCCATCGTCATTCTCGTGCTCGCGTGGTCCATCGGATCGGTTTGCACAGATCTGCATACCGCGGACTACCTGGTCGGGTCACTTTCCGACGTGATTTCGCCCGCGATCCTTCCGGGCCTGATTTTTGTTCTGGCCGCTGCGGTCAGTTTTGCGACGGGCACTTCCTGGGGTACGATGACCATTCTAACGCCACTGTGCATCCCGCTCGTGGTCCGTATTCTCGAGCACGCGGGTATCGCCGGCGTGGCCGAACAGCATGAACTGCTCGCGAGCATCGCGGCCATACTCTCCGGGGCCGTGTTCGGCGACCATTGCTCGCCGATATCCGACACGACGATCATGTCATCGATGGCCAGCGCGGCCGACCACGTGGATCACGTACGCACGCAGCTACCGTATGCGCTGACCGCCGCGGGAATTGCGCTGTTCACGGGCTACCTCCCGGTGGCCCTTGGCGTACCCGTGTGGTTCGCGCTGATCGTATCCGTAGTGCTTGTGTACGTGGTGGTGCGGTTTGTAGGACGGTCGCCGGAACTACCCGCCGCGCACTAGCAAATGGTCGCTTGCGGCGACCACCGCCCCGGCAACGGCAAGCGTGGCGCGCATTGCCCCCGACTACCAGGGCGCTGCCCGCCGCCGTCCCATCCGGCTCAGACCTCTCCGGGAAAACAGGTGGCCGAATCCCCTTGGGATTCGGCTGCCCCTTATTTTGTGGAATCGGGCCGCATCGTGGCATGATCGGGCGGTTGCGTCGTGCTCCCCGAGTCTCGGGAACCGTCCTTGCCTTCGTCCCCGGGCCTCGGATGCGGGCCAGAAACGGAATTGCCCTGCAAGCTGTCCAGCTTGCGCATGGCACGCTCGAGCGCCGCGATCGGCCACGGCGACGACTCCCACCTCCGCACAAACGCCGAATACGCCGAACGCGCCCGGGTCGTTCTGCCTGCGGCCAGAGCGCATTCGCCCTCATAAAACAGGGATTGCACATGCAACACCGGGTCGGCGCGATACGGAAACGTGGTGGAGAAAAACAGCGATCGCGTGGAATCGAACGCAGCGCCGGCCAACTCCGCGCGCCCGGCCTCAAAAGCGGCATACCCGCGTAGAAATTCGCGCCGTGCCGGGGCGGCTGAATCGGTCACCGCCCGGGCAGACTGGTCATCCGTGTTGAGAAGTGCGCTCGCGCGCTCGTAGTCTGACCGTCCGATTCGCGCGAGCGCCGACAGTTCGATGGTATCGAGCCCGAGGGTTTGCGCCCACCCGCTCCAGTCGGTGTCCGATTCGATTCTATGGAGCGTCCGCCCCACGCGTTCCAACCGGCCATCGAGAACGTCGATCCGCAGGCGACCGATCGCCTCGGGGATCTCACCGAAACCACTCACCCACCGATCAATAACGCCTCGGGCCGCGTCACCCTGACCGAGTGCGCACAGGTAGCCGACCAGACGCATGGCGTGACGCAGACCCAGTCGAACCGACCCGGCGAGCATCGCCTCGCGCACCGAATTGTCCATGGCCGAAACCGCTTGATCGAACGCGCCGGCGAGGAACTCCACGGATGCCAGACCGTCGAAACCGATGGACCGAAGGACCGGGTCGTCAAACAGGAGCAGTTTCTCGTAGCTCGTGCGCGCGGCTTCCAGCTTGTCCTGCGCCATGAATACATTGCCCTGCGCGACGATCGCCGGGATATACCGCGGGTCCAGTTCCAGCGCAGTGCGGAGAAATCGCGCCGCGTCGTCGTTGCGTCCGCGCCTGAGTTCCACCTGGGCCATCAGCACGTACGAAATCGGTTCGTTGTCCCAGGCCCGGCCGAGATCGCGCGCCGACCGGGCAGCCCGTGCAATATCGCCGGTGAGCACATCCGCGCGAACGGCCAGGCGGAGGGCCGCGGCGTTGTCCGGGTCGTTGTGCCGTATCCTGGTAATCAAGGCCCGTGCATCCGATAGCCGCCGGGCTTCGAAGTCCGCTCGCACGAGGTAGCGCAGCAATCCCGGCGCACGCGCGCCATACCGCTCGGCACCGGTCAACGCCGCCACCGCCGCGGCAGGATTGCGGTCGACGAACAGAGCGCGCACACCGACAAGAAAAAGAGAATCGGCCGGCGTCGACACGAGCGCGTCGGCTTCGTCGCACAGCCGCCGTACATTGTCTTCATCGGATACCAGCGGACTGGCGAGCGCCTCGATGAGTAGCACGCGTGCATTCACCGACGTACTGTCGCGTTCGAGCGCGTCATCGAGAAGTACTACTGCCTCGCGCGGATGCCACAACGTAAGAAGTGTATCCGCGCGGGCAGTGGCATTCTCACTGCCGGCCGAGAGATTCGTGCGGTCCGTGCCGGAACCAGGTCGTGTGGATTGCCCGGGCAGAGAAGGAATGTCGCGCGACAGTATCGTATCCCCATGGAACGCGGGAATTGCCCCGCGCCGGGGCGACGTGTTCTCCAGAATCACCAGAGCGCCGAGCACCACGAGAAACAGCGCCACCGCATACAGCAAGTTTTTCACGTACCGGCCTTTCGGCAAGAGGCATCCACACGTTCCAGTACTTCACGCAGTCGCCTGGTGTCGGGGCCTTCACCGGCAGCGAGCGCGCCGCGAGCCAGATCCAGCGCGGCGCGGTTGACTCCGGCCGGCACACCGTGCCTGGCAGCGAGGTCGATCACCGGGCCATGAATGTATTCGGCTTCGAGTCGCGGCCGACGCAGGTACAGATCCTGCCATACCGAATTGCCCACCTTCATTCCCCGCGACTCGCGGCGGACCCGGGGGCGCCTGAGTGCGTCGATCATCTCCGCAATCGTTGGATCCGATCCGTCACACGACCGGGCACGCACTTTCGCCGCCCGAAATACACGTTGCGTCTCGGCAAGAATCCGGGCCTTCAGATCAAAGAACGCGTTGACATTGTGGTCGCGCGGGTCGATCACCGCGTGGAATACGCTCTGCGTATTCACCGCGAGCTTGAGCCATTTATCATTCATCACCGACCGTGAGTGCGCTACGCCGAAACCGGCTGCTTCGAGGTCATCGGCGACCGCTCTTTGCGTAGCATCACCGCCGCGCGGGAACTTGCCCACGATCAACCGTCCGAGACGCCGGTACGCCGCGTGCCCGGGCTGAATCATCGAGCACGTCATTCGGCACACTCCCCCGTACACACGGTGCAGGTGCCGCATCGCGACCTCTTCGGTGTTCACCCCGTTCTGAAACGTAAACACCGGCAGGTCGGCGCAGCCGGTGCGGGCAAGCTCTTCGATGGCCGCCGGCGCGTCATGCGCCTTGACCGTCAGGAATACGCACGCATCGGCGTCGAGCCGCGCGTCGGCGAGAGCCGTGCACACGTGCGGGCGCACCGCATGGTCACCGGTCGCGCTGCGCAGGCGTAACCCTCCGCTCGCGATGGCTCGTGCGTGCGGTTCGCGGCAGACCAGTGTCACGGTGTGACGACTCACCGAGAGCATCCCGCCGAGTACACTGCCCACCGCGCCGGCTCCGAGAACGACGTAGTGCATCGATGCTGCTCCGTCTGACAGGTGGGATTCCAGAACACTCATCTGAAGTATCCGGCACAGATACGCTGGAATCAAGCCGAATGGAATCAATCGCCCCCCCCCGGGCGAATCCATGTCGCTCCAGCGCCCAAATCGCTTGACAGGGGCAATTTTGCATCTCTATAGTCGGCTCTCACAGAACCCTGAACCGCGTGCGCCACGCGCCCGTTACCCTCGTCACCAGGGGGCCGTTCTCTTGCCGCAAAAACCGTCCGCCCGCGGACAGTGGAAATCCCGACTTGGTTTCATTCTGGCCGCATCGGGGTCGGCGATTGGTCTGGGCAACATCGTTTTTTTCTCCGCCAACGCGTACCAGTTCGGCGGCGGGGCGTTTTATCTTCCCTACCTGATTGCTCTGTTTTTTGTCGGCATCCCGGTGATGACGCTCGAGTTTGGCCTGGGGGCATTCACCGGCCGTGCGTTTCCCGAAGCACTGTATCGCGTAGCGGGTCGCAAGGGAGAGTTCGCCGGCTGGTGGGCCATTTTTAACGCCGCGCTCATCACCATGTGGTACATCACGATTCTCGGCTGGGTGGTCGGCATGTTTTTCGGCGCACTCGGTGACCTGTGGAAACCCTCGGTCGCGCTTCCCGCATTCGGAATCGCCGAGGGCGCCGTGGGCAATCCGGTAGCCTATTTCTTCCATATGCTGTCAAGCTGGATGCCTGTCGTCTTCGTCGTCATCATCTGGATACTCAATATCGTCATCACACGAAACGGCGCCGAAAGCATCGAGCAGGCCACCCGTGTATTTGTCCCGCTGATGTGGATTTTTATGATTGTCCTCATCGTACGCGGCATTACGCTGGCCCACGGGTTCCAGGGGGTGATGTTGCTGTTCGCCCCGGACTTTAGCGTGATGAAAGATCCGCAGGTGTGGCGCGGCGCATTTGCACAGATATTCTTCACGCTATCGCTCGGATTCGGCGTAATGACGGAGTACGCGTCGTATCTGCCCAAAAAATCTGACCACACACAAAATGCATACATCACGTCGTTACTCAACTGTGGCTTTGAGTACATCGCCGGGTTGGCCGTGTTCTCGCTGCTCTTTGTGTTTGCCGTCGTGCCCAAAGCGAGCACCATATCGATGATGTTTTTCATCATCCCGCAGGGCATCGCCAAATTGCCCGGCGGGCCGGCGATGGTAATGGGGTTTGGCCTGTTATTTTTTGTTCTCTTGATCATCGCCGGTCTCACTTCGTCGGTTTCGCTCGTGGAGGCACTCACCTCGGCGATTCACGATAAGTACGGCACACCGCGCAAGTCGACTCTGATGTGGGCGGGCGCCGTGGGCGTCATCGGAAGTGTGGTGTTCGCCCTGCCCATGGTGGTCGACCCCCACCTGGCCGACAACGGCACGCTGGGCCTGACGCTTACCGACATCGTGAGCCACTGGAATTTCGACTACGGCCTGCTCATCGTCGGATTTGTCGAGTGCGTGCTGGTGGGCTGGGTGATGGGCCCGCGTACGATTCGCGATATGCTCAATCGCCATTCCACCATCCAGCTCGGTTCGTCGTTCGACGTATTGATCAAGTGGATCATCCCCGCGGTTATCCTGTTTCTGTTGGGCTGGGCGGTGTTCGGCGAATTTCGCGGGCTCTACGGCGTCGGATACAACGCGCATTATGCCGCGAGATATTCCTGGATGAAATATGTTCCGCAGGCTTCCCTGATCGTCTGGCTCTTCGGCTGCGCCGCGGCAGCATGGATCTTTACGCGCAAGGGGTCATACGAATGATCCGATTGGCTCGAACCCGTATTGCCGAAACTGTTTTCCGCACCATCTTTCGCGCCCGCATGCGAGCCGTCGCTCGTACCGTCGCGCAGAGTGCCCGCACTCGGTATGCGTTCCGAAGCAATCTGGATACGTCGAGCGCGTTCGCGGTGGTGTTCGTGCTCTTCGTGGCCGTATCGGTTCTCGCCGGAACTCAAGCAGCGCGGGCAGACGTGGTGCTCGAAACGCGCTACCCGGTAGCGGGTACGCCGTGCGAAGTGCTCGTCCAGGACGACGCGAACCTGCCTCGCCCGGGCGCGACCGTCTCGGTGACGTATCGGCCCGGTAGCAGCGTAGAACGACCATCTCGTGTCGGAACCACCGACGACTCCGGACGCGTTGTATGGACCCCGGAACTGGCGGGAATCGCCACGGTGACCGCCAGCTGGGCCGGCGGGAGCACCCGGGCCAACGTATCGGTGCAATTCTCCCACCCGCCCCTGAGCGGGTTGCTGATCATGGTGTTTGCAGGGATCGTGCTCGTTGGCGGGTCGGCCGTTCGGATTCGCCGCGTGCTCCGGTCGCCACCCGATACCGGAAACAACGAGGAATAGCATGACACGAGCGCTCGAGGGATTTCACCATTTCGTCCAAAATGTCGGGGCCATCGTCTGGGGGCCTCCGTTTCTCGTCCTGTTAATCGGCACCGGCGTATTCCTCACCATTTATCTGCGCTTCGTACAGGTTCGTCAATTCCGCCACAGTATAGACGTAATCCGGGGCCGCTACGATAATCCCGACGAAGCCGGGGACCTGTCTCACTTTCAGGCGCTGTCGGCCGCACTCTCGGCCACGATCGGCATCGGGAATATTGCCGGCGTCGCCACCGCGATTCACTACGGCGGCCCGGGTGCGTTGTTCTGGATGTGGGTCGTCGCATTTGTGGGAATGGCGACCAAGGGTGTCGAGTGTTTTCTTGCCCATCGGTTTCGCGAGATTGCCGCCGACGGCAGCGCGTCGGGCGGGCCGATGTACTACATTCGCAACGGCATGGGTTCCCGGTGGGCATGGCTCGGCGCCACGTTCGCATTCCTCGCGGCTGTCGCCAGCCTGGGCTCCGCCGACATGGTGCAGTCCAATACCGTCTCACAGATTCTCCACGGCGATCTCTCCTTGCCCACCTGGGTAACCGGAATCGTTCTCTCCGTGGCAATCGCCGTGGTGATTATCGGCGGCATCCGTCGCATCGGCCACGTGGCATCCAAACTTGTGCCGGCGATGTGCGTGCTGTATGTCCTCGGGGGTCTGGTCATTCTGGTGCTGCGCATTGCCGACATTCCGGGCGCAATCGCCCTTATCGTCAGCAAAGCGTTTACGGCGCAGGGAGAGGTGGGAGGATTCGCCGGGTCCACATTTCTGGTCACCCTCACGTGGGGCGCCAAGCGGGGACTGTTCAGCAACGAAGCGGGACAGGGTTCGGCGCCCATCGCGCACGCAGCGGCCAAGACCAACGAGTCGGTTCGGGAAGGAATCGTGGCGCAGATCGGGCCGTTCATCGACACGCTCGTGGTGTGCTCCATCACCGGCTTGGTGATTATTACCACGGACGCGTGGATTTACGGGTTCGGTGCCGATGGCCAATTGCTCAACGGCGCGGCACTCACCGCCTGGGCATTCCAGCGTGGACTCGCTCCGATCATGCCGTGGGGGAAGTACATCATCACTATCGCGGTTCCGTTCTTTGCGTACTCGACGATGATCGCGTGGTCGTACTACGGCGACCGCTCGGTAACTTTCCTGTGGGGTCGGCGGGCCGTGCTCCCGTACCGGATCGTATTCGTGGTATGTGCATTCATCGGCTCCACGCTGGCGCTTCCGCTGGTCTGGGACATGGCGGACGTATCCAACGGGCTGATGGCGGCGCCCAACCTCATCGCGCTCATCGCGCTCTCGGGTATGGCGAAACGGGAATACGCCGATTACTTCCGGCGAATGCAGGAACGCGATCGGGCCTGACCGCGTAACACAATAATTCACAATAAGTTAGTCTTCCGGCGTGGCAACGAGGAATGCGATCCACCCCGGAGCACTCTCGGCTTTCGTAACCAGCGAATATTCGCCGCTCCCTTCGCCCGTATCGTCGTCGATCCCCTCCCACTGAATCTCCACGGTCTTGAAACCCGCTTCGTGTAGCAGTTCGGTTACTTCAGGCAACGACCACAGTCGCCAATTGTAAACAAATGCATCCTTGATCCCGCCGCCGCCGTGGAACTTGAAGTGGATACGAAATTCCGTTTCGTTGGAGACCGGGTCGAAGTATTTCTGTTCCCACACATACGTGAACCCGTCGTAGCGCGTGCGCTCTATCTCTTCCATCTGCGCCTCCCATCCTCCAAACATGTCGCACACAAACAACCCGCCGGGGACAAGCGACGCACGCGCGCGCTCAAAGTACGTACGTAGCGCATCGCGCGTCGTAAAGCCAAAGTAAGAAAAATTGAGGGCGGCCACAATGTCCACGGACGGTTCGGTCACGTCGAGCACGTTGGCCTGGAGCAACGTTATGCGGGATTGCTCATCGTTGTTGAGGGGGGCAACGTTGTGCTCTCGTGCCCAGTCGAGCGTCTCCAGATCGAGATCCACCCCGATCGCGGTATTATCCGGCCTCTCCCGAACCCAGTGCGCCGACAGCAGCGCGGTGCCGCAGAAGTCTTCCTTGAGCGATCGGGCGGGATGACCATTGTGCGCGGTGTAAAACTCGTCGAACCACCGAATGTGCTCCTCGGGGCTCTGAACCGACAGCTCGTAGAGGCGCTGGCGGTCTGTAGTTTCGGGACCACGTTGACTTGCCTTCCTGGCGTGCTTCCGTTTGGGCATTCGGATCACATCGGCGGAGTGTGGGCGTGTCATGGTGTCTCCAACGGGTTGTCGCCTCTGGCGGCGGGCAGATCATCGAGCCGTACCGGCCGCTGTGTCAAAGCAATTCCCCGGCACGCGCGACGCGGGCGTCCCGGCGCGATCGTCGGTGTCCACCCCGGACAGGCGGCGCACGCTCGGCGGGGACGGCCCGGGTATGTATGCGGCGTACCCGCGGGTATCAACGCAGGCCTTGCGTCGCCAGGGTTGGTAGCCCCTAGGGGAATCGAACCCCTGTTTCATGGCTGAGAACCATGCGTCCTGGACCACTAGACGAAGGGGCCCTCCAGCGTGCGGCGCACGGCGTGCGGTGCGCGGCGTAGGATAATACGCTCCGTGTCGCGGTGTCAAGCAGACCGGAAAAATCCGAAACGACACGCACACTCTCGCTAACCCCCTCCGGGAGCGGTCGTTGACAGGGCCGCCGCTTCATGCTAGCTTCCGACTTTCGGGTGTTAAGCGTTTTTACTTCTGCAGTCCTCAAACGCAGGTCGGAGCCATGATCTATTCGAGTGCATGTGAATACGCAATCCGCGCGATGGCCTATCTCGTCAATCAGGGTGTCGGGCAACGCGTACTCTCCCGCGAAGTGGCCGAGAGCGAGAAAATCCCGGGTCCATTTCTGGGGAAAGTATTTCAGACGCTCGTCAAAGGCGGGCTGTTGACATCCACCAAGGGCCCGGGTGGTGGATTCAGCCTGGCGAAACCGGCCGGGGACATAACCCTGTTCGACATTCGATCCATCGTCGATGGCGTGGCAGACCTCGACGAGTGCGCGGTAGGGCTCAGCGAATGTTCCGACGAACAACAATGCCCGCTCCACGACAGCTGGAAACCCATCCGATCGCAAATTCGGGCATATCTGGAAAACACGACACTCACCGACATGGCCGCCGCCACGCGAAAGAAGCGTGGATGGTAGGCCGCCGGAACCTCCCGGGCATTCTCATACTTGCTGTCGTCGTAGCTATCGCGACGGCAGCATTTTCTGTCCCTGCCCCCCCGGATCTGGCGGCGATCAAGGGAAACCGTGTGCCCGACGTGGAACTGCGCGACGAAAACGGGGCGACATTTCATCTCTCTGATCTGGGCGGAAAACCGATTCTCATCAACCCGATCTTTACCCGTTGCCCGCACGTGTGCCCGGTTATTACGAGTGGTCTGGCCGCCACGTTGACTCATACCGCCGCCCCCGGCACACATTACGAGGCTCTGACCGTATCGTTCGCCCCGCACGACACTCCCAAAGATCTAGCGCACTATCGCAAGAAACTCGGTTTGCCCCGAGGGTGGCGATTGGGCGTCGCCGACGCGCGCAATCGAAAGATGTTGCTCGATGCCATTGATTTTCATGTCGAACCGGTCGAAGGTGGGGGATTCGCGCACCCCAACGTCGTGGTGGTGCTCAGCGGAAATCTGCGCGTGTCCGGCCTGCTCCACGGCGTCGTGTTCCCTGAAAAAGACGTACGGCACGCTCTGCAATACGCCACCACCGGCGATTCGCTCGTGGCCCGATTTCGCCCGTTGATCGCCGCGGTAATGGCCCTATCGATTCTCACCGTTCTCATCACGCTGTGGGCCACCCGCAAACGCGGCCAGCCCGCCCGCTAGAACCAACGCACAGCCCGGGGGGAGCAGGCGGTTCGCATAAAAAACCCGGTCACGTCTGCGGACCGGGCGGAACAATAAATCGAATGGTTGCCGGGGGAGGATTCGAACCCCCACATGCTGATCCAGAGTCAGCTGTCCTGCCGTTAGACGACCCGGCAACAGGTCAATGCACGTGCACGCACGCACGCGCGCAAAGCCGCTACAACCTACCACGACACCGCAGCGATTTCAAGCGCCGGCAGCGCGCATCACAGGGCCACTGATTCTGTTCGCGTCACGGCGCCATGCGGACCGACGTTCGGTGTTGCCGGTTCCGCCGCGGGGCGGCCGGCCCGACGGTGCAGCACGGGGATGCGGAGTGGTCGAGCACACGTGCGCCGCACACACGTCACGCAACAAGCGCCGCGGCCCGCTCGCGCAGTCGCGAGACGCTACGCGCACGGCCGATCAGCTGGATCACCGCAAAGAGGTCGGGAGACACCGAACGGCCGGTGAGGGTCACACGACACGGATGAATTAAATCCCCCGCCTTAATCCCGAGCTCATCGGCAAGAGAGCGTACGGCGCCTTCAATGTCATCGTGACCGAACGAACACAAAGACTCGAGTGCATCGGCCAGGCGTTCGAGCCGGCCCGGCACCTCCGGCGCACACAGATATTTCTTTTCGGCTTCGGGATCCCGCTCGTAGTCGTCCTTAAAAAAATACCGCATCATTTTCGGCACGTCCGCCACGCCGGTCAGGCGGTTGCCGAGGACATTCACGATAAATCCTACGCGGGGGATTACGCTGCGCCCGTTTTCTTCCTCCCCACTTTCCACGTTGCCGGCGTTGTTGCCCGGCACGGTAAATTCTTCCGGTTCAAAATCGGGCGGCACAATGCCTTCTTCTACGAGCTTGTTATACACGCGGTGTACACGTTCGAACGGATCGAGCCGCTTGAAGTGTTCGGCGTTGATGTAGCGTAATTTGTCTTCATCAAACGCAGCCGGATTTTTGGAAACACGCTTGAGGGAGAATTTCTTGACGAGGGCCGCACGCGTAAATACCTCGGTTTTTCCGTCGAGCGACCACCCGAGCAGTGCGAGGTAATTGAGCAACGCGTCGGGGTCGTAGCCCATGCGGCGATAATCCTGCACCGAGGTGGCGCCGTGACGCTTGGACAGCCGCGCGCGATCGGATCCGAGGATCATCGGCAAGTGCACAAATTTGGGTACCCTGTAACCGAGCGCCCCGTAGAGCTGTACCTGCCGGGGCGTATTGGACAGGTGGTCGTCCCCGCGGATCACATGCGTAATTTTCATACGTGCGTCATCCACCACGCAGGCAAAATTGTACGTGGGGTTACCGTCGGATTTGCGGATCACGAAATCATCGAGGTCGTCGTTATTAAACTGGAACTTACCGCGCACGACATCGAAAAACCGCGTGGTACCCGGATCCATCCGGAACCGCAGTACGTATGGGATGCCGCGGGCAACGCGCCGCTCCACCTCGTCGGCAGGAAGACGCAGGCACCGGCCATCGTACTTTGGCGCCCGGTCCTGCTCCCGTTGTTCGCGGCGGAGTTCATCGAGTTCTTCGGGAGAACAAAAACACCGGTACGCGCGTCCGCTTTCCAGAAGACGTCCCGCTTCCGCCGTGTACATCACCGAGCGTGCGGATTGCAGGTATGGACCGTACGCGCCGTCCTTGCCCGGTCCCTCGTCCCAGTCAAGTCCGAGCCATCTCATGGCGTCGAGAATGGCCTCGTACGAGGCCCTCGTAGAGCGTTCGGCGTCGGTGTCTTCAATGCGCAGAACAAACGCGCCGCCGGTCTTGCGCGCGTAAAGCCAGTTGAACAGCGCGGTGCGTGCTCCACCGATGTGCAGATGACCGGTGGGGCTCGGTGCGAAGCGGACCCGAATACCCGGTGCGTTCATTTGTCGCCACCCACACCCCAGCGCTTCGCTTCGCGAACCACATCGCCCCACGAACCGTTCAGGTCCCGACGGGACGCGTCGTCGAATGAAGACCCCGAACCGATGTCGCGCAGGGCGGCCACTACGGCGGCGATCCCGTGCCGGGCGACGATCCGTCGGCACATGCGGAACGCTCCGTAGTGTGCGCGGCGAAACCGGAGCCGGTCGGAGGCTTGTTTGAGGCCGTGATTTATCGCCGACACATTCCGCGGTGCAGGTTTTTTCCCGAACTCACCGGCCTGGTCGCGCAATACATCGTCTTCGCCGGCCACCACGGACGCCAGCCCGTATTCCATCCACCGCGGGACGCGTCCACCGGACACCGTGCGAATCACCCATCGGTAATATTCGCGCGCCGGCGCGATGCCCATCAACCCCCTCTGATAGATCACGGGGATGGGTTGCAAAACGATGGTATTCCCATCGATCACTCCGTAATTCCACCATCGGTGTCCTGTTTCGGTACGGAACGCAGACATCGATTCGGTGCACCGCACGGTCACACGCTCGTCGGGAACGTCACCGAATACCGCGCGCGCGTGCCGCCGCGCTTTCGCCACCGCTTCGAACGCATGCATCGCGAACCCCACCGTGAGCTTTCCGGTGGGATAGCGAAATTCGGCCCAGTCGTTGGCCAGAATACCTCCCCAGTTGTCCCAGTATTCATCACGCGTTATGTGGAGGCGATCCTTGATGGCAAGCAGCGTGTCGCGTTCCGTCGGGGTCAGATCGCGCCCGGCCCGGGGGGTGCCGCCTTCGGTCAATGGCGTATCCTCACGCAGGTTCGACGACGTATCGTTCGCGTTCCGGTCCCGACATCCCCCGCTTGCCAGTCCGATCACGCACGTCAACACCCCAACCATCAGAAGTTGTCGATACCGATTCACCGTACTTCCTTTCTCTCGATGGATCTGTTCACGAAGCCCTCGGCTCGGAGTCGGGCAGCAGCGCGCGCACGTGTCGGCCCGCCCTTTCGATGGGGTGGTTGCGCTCGGCGGCCATCCCGCTCTCGAGTTCGGACGCCCCGTGTTGCGAAGATTCGATCCATCCTCGCGCGAATTGCCCCGACTCGATGTCGTCCAGAACCCCCGATATGGCACGCCGCACCGAACGTGAGACCACGCGCTCGCCGGATACCAACGAACCCCAGGCAGCGGTACGGCTGATGCGGCTCCGCATCCCGGCAATGCCCTTGTCTACCATCAGATCAGTAATAATTTTCAGTTCGTGCAGACACTCCAGATATGCGATTTCGGGCGCGTAGCCGCGCGAAACCAGCTCATCGAACGCCGCGCGTACCAGATCGGGGACCCCACCACACAACACCACCTGCTCGCCAAACAAGTCGGTTACCGCCTCTTCCCGAAACGTCGTTTCGATGGCACCGCACGCGAGGCATCCCACGAGGGACGCGTACGAAAGCGCCTTCTGCATCGCCCGTCCCGTCGCGTCGTGGGCAATGCCCACCAAACACGTCACCCCCGCGCCGTCGAGAAACTGCGCGCGCACCGTCTCACCCTGCGCCTTGGGAGCAACGAGCACCGTGTCGTGGTCGGCCGGTGGTTCTACTACGCCAAACGCCACGGCGAAGCCATGCGGAAACACAATCGTGGCCCCGGGACGCAGCGTCCCGAGTATTTCGTCGACGAGCACGGCGCCCTGCACTTCGTCGGGGAGCATCATCACCACCACATCGGCGCGCGCGGTAGCCTCGGAAACGCTCACCGATTCAAACCCGGCACGAATTGCTTCGTGCCAGCCCGTTCCACCACGCCGCGTCCCAACAATAACTTCCATCCCGCTGTCGCGCAGATTGAGCGCATGCGCCCGTCCCTGGTTTCCGTAGCCCAGGATGGCCACCTTCTGCCCCTTCAGTAAATTGGTGTGAACGTCGTCTTCGGTATAAATCTTCATGGTATCCGCTCCCAATGAGCAAGCGCCGCCGGGGGGAGTAGTTCCAGCGGCGTTTGCACAGGTGCGCAGCACCCGCCAATGGCGTGTATATCTTGCACCGATTGTACACGAAAAAATGGCGCAACCGCGCGTGTTTTTTCATGTTGCTCCATTGACAGCACCCCGTGTAATCGGCTACGTTTTGCCCGCCTTCGGGCGGCTGAGTAGCTCAGTCGGTTAGAGCAGCGGAATCATAATCCGCGTGTCCGGGGTTCGAGTCCCTGCTCCGCCACCATTTTCCCTCCCGGTGGTATTCTCTCGCGTGATGACGGTTTCCATCGAAGATGCACTCCGCGCGTTCGCGCGTGACCTCCGCGGCACGGTGGTACTGGCCGCCGTGTCGGGCGGACCCGACTCGATGGCCCTGGCCGACGGGCTGTGGCGCCTCGCCGGACACGAGAACTTCACGCTGGAAATCGCCCATTTCAACCATCTCTGGCGCACCGACAGCACCCTCGACGAAGACCTGGTGCGGTCGTGGTGCGCGGGCAAGGCGCTGTCCTTCTTTGTGGGGCGGGACGAGGGCCGCCTGTCGCACCACCGGCCTGGCAGCGAGGCCGCCGCGCGGGAGAGCCGGTACGCATTTCTCGAACGAATCGCCTCCTCCAGAGATGCGCGGTGGATCGTAACGGCCCACACGCGTGACGACCAGGCCGAAACCGTTCTCATGCAACGCGCGCATGGTTGCGGACTGCGCGGAGAGGCGGGCATGGCCCCCCGGCGCGGACGCATCGCCCGGCCATTGCTCCGCGTACCGCGTCGCGCGACGCGAAGCTGGTGCATTCGGCATGCGGTTCCGTTTCGTGACGACCCCACCAACACCGACCTGCGATGGACGCGCAACCGCATTCGTCACGTCGATATTCCCGCGCTGCGCCGGGGCGATCCGCGCGCGGTAGACCATCTCGTGTGGGGTGCAGAGCGGGCACGGCGGAGTCTCGATGCGATTCGCCGTAAGACCAATCCGCTGCTGGCCGGCGCCTTCGAACGCGACGGCGACTACCACGTGATCCGCGTTATTGCTCTGCGCGAACTCTCGCCCGTGGAATGCCAGGTTCTCTTCGCCGATGCACTCGATGCATTTCTCGCCCCGGGAGCAAGAGCGTCACGGCGTCATTTTGACGCGCTATACCGGATGTCGCGGGCCGATCACCGGGTTGGCGACCGCGTTTCCCTGCCCGGTACCGATGTGCGCCGCGAACACGATGCGCTGGTATTTCTCCCGCACACATACCGCGACCCGGCTGCAGCGGAAACGGTCCTCACCATTCCGGGCACCGCGCGGTTCGCTGACACCGTGGAAATTGACGCCACGACTACGTCGGTCGGCGCGCAACGCCCCGAGCTCGGCGGGTGCTCGATCGGGCAATACGGTGGCATTCCGGCTACCGGTGTGGCATACTTGGATCTCGAGGCACTGACGCTTCCGCTGGTTGTGCGATCGCCAAGGCCAGGGGACCGAATACAGCCGCTGGGACTGTCCGGAACGAAAAAACTGAGCGATTTACTCGGAGAACACCGGGTTCCCCGGCGCATGCGATGCCGGGTGCCCGTGGTGACCGATGCCGGCGCAATCGTGTGGGTCGCCGGTCTGGCCACCGGGCACGACGTCCGGGTGCGCGAAACCACACGAACCCTGGTCACGCTGACCGCGCGCACCGTGAGCCGAACCATCACACCGAAAGATGCCGGTCGATGCCGGGAATAAATTCTGACCCCGAGTGTATACCTGAAAGTGTCTCAACCGCCCGGAGCCCGCACACGACGGCGGACGAGCGCGGCGTGCCCGGGCGGATTATCCTGTCGGCCGACGAGATCGCCGAAATTGTCGCCCGCCTGGGGCGGGAAATATCTGTCGATTACAGCGACCGGCATCTGGTACTGGTCAATTTGCTCAAAGGGGGAGTGGTTTTTCTGGCCGACCTCATCCGCCAGATCACCATTGCGCATCACATCGAATTTATGAAGGTTTCCAGCTATGGCGGCGGGACCGAGTCGAGCGGGAGCGTACAGATCATTAACGATCTCGAGCGCAGCATTGAGGGCCGCGACGTGATCCTCGTCGAGGATGTCGTGGACACTGGCACAACCCTCGCTTATATTTCTGACGTGTTGGCGCTGCGTACGCCGCGGAGCATTGAGGTATGCACGCTATTCCGGAAGAACGTGATACGCCACAAGAACGCCGCCATTCGCTACGTCGGGAGCGATATCCCGAACGTATTTGTTGTCGGCTACGGCCTCGATTTTAACGAAAATTATCGCCACCTGCCGTACATCGCCGAACTTGATTTTCCGGACGCTCAATTGAAGTAACCCTAAACAAGACAGACTATTATGACCGAAAACCCCAATAATCGCCCCTCACCCCGCCCCCAGGGACCCCAGCTGGGCCGTCCCGGCCGCCCCGTGAAGGCGATGGTGTTCTGGGTGCTCCTGGTGCTCGTACTTCTTATTGCATTCCAGATGTTTACCCAGCAGCCCGTGCGTGAATACCAGATTTCTTACTCTGATTTTATCGCCCAGGTGGACGCGGGAAATATCCGCGAAATTACGTTTCGCGGGCTCGATGTTCACGGCGCGCTGGCCACTCCCGCCACCATTCCCATCTCGGCGCCGCGCGGCCAGGTTCACGAACAGAAAGTGGAACACTTTTCCCTTTATCTTCCGTACGCACCAGAGCAAAAGCTCACCGAAATGATCCGGGAGAAAAACTCGACGGCGACGATCAAGGGAGAGAGCGCGGGCGGCAGCGTGTGGATCAAGCTCGTCACTTCGGGGCTTCCCCTGCTGCTCATCATCGGCCTCTGGCTTCTCATCATGCGCCAGATGCAGATGGGGGGTAACCGCGCGTTCAGCTTCGGCAAGAGCCGTGCTCGCATGTTTGGCGGGGATCGCCCGCGCGTCACCTTCCGCGATGTGGCCGGGTGCGACGAAGCCAAAGAGGAACTGGAAGAGATCATCGAGTTTCTGCGCGAGCCCAAGAAGTTCCAGAAACTCGGCGGGCGCATTCCCAAGGGCGCCATCCTGCTCGGCCCTCCGGGAACGGGCAAAACATTGCTTGCGCGCGCGGTAGCCGGCGAAGCCAACGTGCCGTTCTTTTCGATGAGCGGTTCCGACTTTGTCGAAATGTTCGTGGGGGTGGGCGCTTCGCGCGTTCGCGACCTCTTCGAGAACGGCAAGAAGAATGCGCCATGCATTCTATTTATTGATGAGATCGATGCCGTCGGACGCCACCGGGGGGCAGGCCTCGGCGGCGGTCACGACAACGCGAGCAGACACTCAACCAGCTTCTCGTCGAGATGGATGGATTTGAGAGCAACGAGGGCGTGATCCTCCTCGCCGCTACCAACCGGCCCGACGTGCTCGACCCGGCGCTCATGCGACCCGGGCGCTTCGACCGCCGCGTCATTGTCGATCTGCCCGACGTCAGGGGACGCGAAGGCGTATTGCGGGTACACTCCCGCAAGATCCCCCTCTCCTCCGACGTCGATCTGTCGGTTCTGGCCCGCGCCACGCCGGGCATGAGCGGAGCTGATCTGGCCAACCTGGTCAACGAAGCCGCATTGCTGGCCGCGCGCCTTAACCTGCCCAAGGTCACCATGGACATCATGGAGGAGGCCAAAGACAAAATTTTCCTCGGTCCCGAACGGCGCAGCCGCGTGGTAAAGGAAGAAACGCGCCGACTGACGGCGTATCACGAAGCCGGCCACACGGTCGTTGGCTCGGCGCTCGAGCACTCCGACCCGGTGCATAAAGTCACGATCATTCCCCGCGGACGCGCAGGCGGGCTTACGTTTTTTCTGCCAGAGGATGATCGCAGCGAGTATTCGAAAGAGTGGTGCCTCGACACCATCACGCAGGCCCTCGGCGGCCGCGTGGCGGAAGAACTAGTACTGCAGCGCATGGGCAGCGGCGCACAGAGCGATATCACCATGGCCTCAAAACTCGTGCGCAAAATGGTGATGCAGTGGGGTATGAGCGAAGAGATCGGCCCCATTTCCTTCAGTGAGAAGGACGAACAAATTTTTCTGGGGCGAGATATTGTGCAGCACACCGACTTCAGCGAGCAAACGGCGCAGAAAATCGACGCCGAGGTCAAGCGCATCGTGGATTCGTCCTACGATCGTGCGCGCAAGATACTCGAGGATCACATCGACGTTTTGCATACAATAGCCCACGCGCTCCTCGAACGCGAAACGCTCGACGCCCCGGAGATTAAGACGTTACTCGAAGGAGGCACGCTCGAACCGCTACGTTCCCCGGCACCACCCGCGCCGAGCGAACCGGCGCCCGACGCGGCGCCGGACCCCACGGCCCAGGGCACCGGCAAGGAATTCCCGAGCTCTATTCCCCCGCTGCCCGATCCGGGCGCGACGAGCTGACAATTTTTGTCGGTGAATCCGAACGGGTGCCTCCTACACGACAAACCTCCGTACGAAACGCCGGGCGCCCTGTGCAGCCGGCGTTTCGCGTTGTGGTATGATACCGGTATGAATCCTGTGAACCGGTCGACAAGCGCACACCGTGTTCTGCGCTGTGGTACGAACTGCTTGCCGCTTGCACCACGCCCACTGGTGATGGGCATTGTAAACGTCACACCCGATTCTTTTTCCGATGGTGGCCAGTTTTTCGATGCGCCGGCCGCCATCGCGCACGCGCGCCAGCTCGCACGAGAGGGAGCGGACATCATCGACGTGGGCGGTGAATCGACGCGCCCAGGTGCAACGCCGGTTTCCGCAGAAGAAGAACTGCGCCGCGTGATCCCGGTGATCAAGGGGCTCTGCGGGCCGCGCGCAACACGGGGCAAAGAAGAAATCCTGGACGGGGCGCGCAAGCCATCCGGTACCTGCACGTCATCCGATGCGCACAACGTGCCCGTCTCGGTCGACACGCGCCGCGCCGCAGTCGCGCGGGCGGCCGTCACCGCGGGGGCGACGATGATCAACGACGTGGCCGCCGGCCGCGAGCCGGGAATGCTTGAGGCGATGGCCGACGCGGGGAGCGCTGTGGCCGTTGTGCTCATGCATATGCACGGTGAGCCGGACACGATGCAGAACAATCCTCGCTACGAAAACGTGGTGGCCGAGGTGGCTGCTTTTCTGTGCGGACGCGCCGAAGCGGCGCAGCGTGCCGGTATAGACGCCCAACGCATCGTGCTCGATCCGGGAATCGGCTTTGGCAAGCTCACCGCACACAACCTCGCCCTGCTGAAAAACATTGACGCCCTCGCCGACCTGGGGTATCCCGTGCTAGTCGGCGCGTCGCGTAAACGCTTCCTCGGAGACATCACCGGGGCGGCGTCCGATGCGCGCCTCGCGGGTAGTCTGGCCGTGGCGGCACATTGCTACGCAAACGGAGTCGATGTTGTGCGCGTGCACGACGTGCGCGAGACAGTGGAGCTATTCGACGTGCTCGACGCGTCTGGCGCCCGGCGAATCGGCAAGAACGCATGAACGCATTTACGCTGGAACTCGTCGTTGATGCGATCGATATTCTGATCGTATCCTTTCTCCTGTATCAGTTGTTTTCGCTGATGCAGGGCACGCGCGCGGCTTCGATGTTTTTTGGGTTGATCGCGCTGTTTATCCTGTCGGTGGTGGCACAGTGGTTCAATCTGATCGCAGTCAACTGGCTGGTATCGTCGCTGCGCACAGTGTGGGTAATTGCGTTCGTGATTATTTTTCAGCCCGAGCTGCGGCGCGCGCTCGCCAACCTGGGCCATAATCCGCTATTCAGTCGATTCGTGCGGGTCAACGAGAGCGGGATCATTCCCGAAGTTGTACGTTCGGCGCAGCAGATGGCAGAAAAGAAGATTGGCGCGCTCATCGTGCTCGAAAAAGACACGGGACTGCGCACATACGTGGAATCGGGGACGGTTGTGGATGCGCGGGTGTCGGCCGAGCTGATCGGCACCATCTTTACGCCACCCAGTCCGCTGCATGACGGCGCGGTAATTATTCAAAACGACCGCGTGATCGCCGCGGGGTGCATTCTTCCCCTCACGCAAGACCAGCGGGTGTCGCAGGCGCTGGGCACGCGCCACCGTGCCGCCCTCGGGCTGACGGAAGAAACGGATGCGATCGTTGTGGTGGTGTCAGAAGAAACGGGTACGATCGCGTATGCGGAGGGGGGCAAGTTGCACCGCAAGATCGATGTAAAAACGCTGCGCACCGAGTTGCTCAATTCGTTCGGCGCGGCGCCGGACGAAAAGCGCCAGCCCCAGGCACAACCCGTGGTGTAACCCGCTCCGGCGCGCGCAGGCGGCCTCGCGTACACGCACCTTCGTTGCCTCTACGGGCGGCCGGGGGGATCACGGCAATACCGGCACCCGTGAACGACGACGTGTGGTTCGCTGTGTACGCGGTCACGAGCGCTCACCCGCACCCGGTTCGCCGGCATCGTCGGCGCCCTCCATATCCTCCAACCGCTCCGCATCGATGTGCTGGTGCGCCAGGGGGAAGATAATGTGGTCTTCGCGAAAGATGTGCAGCCGCAGCAATTCTACCAGGGACTTCCCCTGCTCGATCGCCGCATCGAGTGCAACAAGACGTGAGCCCGCATCGGGCAGTCGACCGGACAGGCCAAAGAGGTTGAATGCCACCGCAGCCAATTGGATGGCACGCAGGTGCTCGTCCACCATCACGTCAACACCCGTTACCGTTTTGTCTCCGCGACTGTGCTCGCCTTCTTCCACCAGCCGTCGCTGGAGCACGGGAAACAGGCATCGCTCTTCGCGCTTGTGGTGTTCCATAAACGCGGTATCGAATTTGTGAAAAAACTCCCGCAGCCCATCGTTTGCGGCCGAGGTCACACCCTTTTCCGCAATGGAACCCAGAATCGATTCGAAAGCCTCGATTGCCGCGGAAAAATCGCGGTGCTCGGCTATCAATTTCTGGAGATATGGCGCCATGTCTTCCGGTCGCACGTCAACGGTGGCCGGTGGACAAAATGCGTCGGGCGGGTCCATTGGCGAGGATTCATCCACCACGCCTTTTTCCACATACTTTGTGATCTTTTCTCTGTTCGATTGCATTTTTTCTCTCTCTGTTCGATCGTCTCACAGGTTTTTCACACAGGCACTCGGCCGGAGATAAAACCAACAGTTCAACATGAGGCAGACATCGGAGACCAGGTTGTAGGTGTCCTTCACCGCGCCCCGGCCCAGAACCGGGGTCGTGTCGATCGCCACCGACAGCTTGCGCCGTCCCAGAAGGCCCGCCTGACGACACGCGAGCACGCTGCGCTCACACACCGCCGCGGACGCTTCGTTCAGGACCCGCTTCGCCCGGAACAGATGAAGCGTGCTCTTGGCGCGCAGCCTCTCGTCCAGCTCCAGACCCGGCGCCACCTTCCGGCGCAGATCGCAGACGCTGCGGGCAGTCGCTTCCTCGTCGGAGACGCCATCATGGCTCTGCAGCAACAGCGCACTGAACAGCGGAGAAGGCGCACACTCGGGCGGCCGAACTCCTCGCGGTACAGCCCCGCAAAGTTCTCGTCTCGAAACCCGTCCGGCCCCTTCTCGGCCAGGAACCGCTAGAAGCTCCCCTTGCCCACATGATCTCGCAGAGTATGATCGGGACGAAACAAGCGGCCTTGCGGACAACGGCGTCCCAGCATCTCCCACATCCTGAAAGGCAATCTATCCGCACTCAGGTGGTACGTTGCCCCCTCTCGGCCGGGTTTCTAGTTGCTCTGCGGTCTCGTCCGCGACCACTCCGCGTCGTCATTGCGGACTTCGCGCCTGTCCCACGGCCAGATCACACGCTGGTAGGGACGCCAGATATAATGCAACGGCACAACCAGTAGGTGGACAAGCCTCGAGAACGGAATCAGCCCGATTATCAAGAATGCGCCGGCAATGTGCGCCTTGACGAGCCAGGGAAGCGCAGCGACAGCGGTAATGTCCGGTCGAAAGGTCAGTACGGACCGCAGGTACGGCGTAAGCACGAGCGCGAACCACGACGAGCCCCAACGAAGCGTCATCGCCATGATGATCCCTACCGCAACCTGGAGGATCAGCGCCACTTCGACAACCAGATCCATTTTCGTAGTCACAACGGATAGCCGGGGGGTCCGGATGCGTCGAAGAAAGAGAGTAATAAGACCGATGAGAACCAGAAGGCCACAGATCAACGCGCTCATTTCTATCACCAGCAATCGAGCGGGGACGCGGTTGAAGGCCAGCAGCGTTCTGGGAATTGAAAACGCAATCAGGTGGCCAACAAACAAAACGAGAATTCCCCAGTGGAACGGCACCGATCCCCAGAACAACTTCCGCCCCTCAAGAAACTGGGACGATAGCGATGAATAGGTAAAGCGCGCGGCTTTGTACCGGTAGATGGTTCCCACAAAAAACACAATAATTGCGGCATACGGCAACCCGATAAGTAACACGTTATCGATTGGCGACATCACAGTTCCCTTTTCGACACTCCATTGTCATCTCTGTTCCAATTGACTGCAGAAAACGGCCTTGTTGTGGCGCGTGCTGCACTTCATCCGGCTCCACATTGAAATCCCGCTCCAATACGCTGTACAGGGCCCTTACAGCGCAAACGTAAATCACGCCGTACTGTTCGGAGCGATCGATCAGCGTCTTGTGGTGTTTTCGATACACCGCGTCCTTCTTGTCCATCCGTTTCCCATCGAACTCGGCCATAATTTTTCGCAGCGCCGGTGCGACAATTCTCCGCACCAGTTCCCGGAGGAGTTCTCCATCGTCCATGGCAGCGATCAGCCGCAGGACATTCGGCAAGTGGTCCGCGAGCTCCGTGCCGCAGTCTACCGCTGCACGGCCATGTTCCCGATTCAGATTGACCAGTAACTCGCCGCGTTTGTAATCATCTCCAAAAAGTACATACCCCAAATCCAGCGTCGTAATCGCCTGCACGTCAAAAGACCGTGTATAGATTTCCTCCATCTCAACAAGTGGCGCACTCGAAGCATAACTCGTGAACGCATGCAACTCCTCCGCTGCCGGCGTAAAGGTTTCGTCCAAAAGTTTTTGTACTTCGACCACCCGGCCACCGAAATGTTCATCCGGATACACGAACAAATCGGAAAGGCATTCATATTGATTCCAATCGTCGCCCACGCTTCTACCTGGCTTTCTCTCGAGTGCAATACATTACCAACCGCGCCGTGGCTTTTGCTTGAAGCCGAATCCCGTCTCCCCCTTGACATCGCCCGTAAATTCCATCATTTCGATCGCCTGTTCCCGGTGCGCGGCCGGTATGACGAACCGGTCGTCGAACTTCGCCAGCGATGTAAGGTAGTACATGTCGTCCGCCATCTCGGGGGTAAGCCCCGTGTCGTGCAGCACTGCACTCACGCGCTCCTCCGGTATATCGCCCACTGTTTTGCCGCGACGGTAAATCCGGACAGCCATGAGCTTTTTCAGCACCGCCTTCATGCGCTCTTCGTTCCCGCCTGTAAACAGGCTGGCCATGTATTTCAGCGGAAATCGTGCCTGCTCGATCGTGCCCCACAACTCTTCGGTACTGGTGTCGTAGAGCCGGTCATCGTTCCAGGTTTTGGCGATGGGGTCGAGCTTCTGTTCCTGCTCCGCGCTGTTCCCCCTGCGCAACGAGGCCATTACGGGAAGCATCGGTGGTACATAGAAAAGCATTGGCAGCGTACGAAATTCGGGATGAAGCGGCAGGGCCAGCCCCCACTCCTTGACAAAACGGTACGTCGGCGAAGCCTGCGCCGCGGCAATTGTGGAGTCGGCGATACCGTTGAATTGCGCCCCGCTGATCACGTTGGGGTCGAACGGATCGAGCAGCAGATCGAGCTGGTCATCTACCGCCTCCACGCCACCGTCGTGTGCCGACGCCGCGCTGTGAATCCGTTCCGCGTCATACAGCATCACGCCCAGATAGCGAATACGGCCAACGCAGGAGTGCATGCACGCCGGCGCATACCCGGCCTCGATTCTCGGATAGCAGAGAATACATTTTTCCGACTTGCCCGTGTTCCAGTTGAAATATGATTTCTTGTACGGGCACGCGGTGACACACATCCTCCATGCGCGGCACACCTGTTGGTTGATCAGCACCACGCCATCTTCGCCCCTCTTGTATATGGCGCCCGACGGGCACGACGCGACGCACGCAGGATTGAGGCAGTGGTTGCAGATCCGAGGCAGATAGAACATGGCCATGCGCTCGAGCTGAAACATGGCTTCCTGCTCTTCACGGGACAGGTTTTTCAGGTTGGGATCCTGGCGCGCGTAGTCAGGCGTTCCGCTGAGATCGTCGTCCCAGTTGGGGCCCATCTTGATGTCGATGGGTTTGCCCGTTATAAGGGACACGGGACGGGCCGTCGGCTGATCGTCCCCCGCCGGTGATTCGATTAGGTCGAGATACTTGTAGGTAAATGGTTCGTAGTAATCATCGATAACGGGCAGACGCGGGTTGTGAAATATATTCAGCAAACCACGTGTCTTTCCCGCTCCCCGCAACGCAATCTCCCCGTCGTTTTTTTTCTTTTCCCACCCCCCCCGGTAGATATCCTGTTCTTCCCATTTTGTGGGATACCCGGTGCCCGGTTTGGTCTCCACGTTGTTCCACCACATGTACTCGGCGCCCTTTCGATCCGTCCAAATGTTCTTGCACGCGATCGAACACGTATGGCATCCGATACACTTGTCGAGGTGAAATACCATCGATATCTGGGATCTGACATCCATAGCAAGCTCCACAGAGTTAGAAAATCACCTTGTTCATTTTCTTAACCACAACGTGTGTGTCGCGGTTGGGAGCCGTCGGGCCCCAGTAATTGAAGTGGTACGTAAACTGGCCGTAGCCGCCGGCCAGCAGATTGGGCTTGAGGTGAATTCGTGTGAAACTGTTGTGCCCACCCGCGCGGCGGTTTCCCCTCACCTGCGACTTGGGGATTCCAACCGTTCGTTCGGGAACGTGATAAACAATGCAAACTCCCTTCGGAATCCGCGTGCTGACCACAGCCCGGGTGCAGTACACGCCGTGGTCGTTGTACACTTCCACCCAGTCGTTGTCGCGTATGCCCAATTCCTCCGCGTCCGTCTCGCTGAGCCAGCACGGCTCGCACCCCCGTGAGAGCGTCAGCATTCTGAGGTTTTCCATATACGTGGAGTGAATGTGCCACTTTCCGTGGGGCGTCAGACAATTCAACACCCTGGCCTCGTGGTTTTTCAGCGTTTCCCGAAGATCCCCGTAAAACTCGGGTTTCGGCGACGGCTTGTATGTTGGCAGATTTTCCCCGAACGCAATGTACATTTCGTGGTCGAGATAGAAATGCTGCCGGCCAGTCAGCGTCCGCCACGGAACCAGGCGCTCCACGTTGTACGTGTACGGCGCGTACGCACGCCCGTTTTCCATCAGTCCCGACCACACCGGGGAGGTATTGTATCGGCGGGGCTGCGCCTGCAGATCCTTGTATGTTATCCGCACGTCCTTGCTTCCGACCCCCAGATCGCGTAGCACGAGTCCGGTTTTCTTCTCTGCGTTTTCATACGCCCGCACCGTCAATCTTCCATTGGTTAGCGATGACAGGAACAGAACCGCGTTTGCAGCCCACGTGTCTTCCTTGAGAGACGGGTATGTATTTCCGTTTTGCTTTTCCACCGGAAAATGCGGCGACGCTACCATTTCTTCGTATACGTCTTCGCACGAATAACCGTTTCCATGTGCGCCCAGCCCGGTTTTTGTGATCTTGTCACCGAGGGCAATGTACTTATTGTAGAGTTGGGTATAGTCACGCTCCACAACGGCAAGGTTATGCATGGTTTTTCCGGGCACGGCCTCGCACTCGCCCTTGTACCAATCCTGGACCGTTGGTTGTGTCACCTCGCCCGCCGAATCGTGCAGGATGGGACTCGCAACGATGTCTTTTTGTGGGTCGGGAAAATAACGTTCCGCCAATTCGCTCGTTACCCGTGCAATCTGCTTAAAAATTTCCCAATCAGTCTTTGCCTCCCACACCGGTGCAATCGCCGCGGAGAGGGGGTGAATGAAAGAATGGAGATCGGTGCTGTTGAGATCCGCCTTCTCATACCAGGAGGCCGCCGGCAGAACCACGTCCGAATAGAGGGCCGAGGAGTCCATGCGAAAATTCAAATCGACCACGAGATCCATCTTGCCGGTCGGTGCGATGTCGTGCCATTTCACTTCGTTGGTTCGCTCCTCGTCGCGATCGACGGCGATGGAATTGTGATGCGTTCCCAGATAATGCTTCAGGAGGTACTCGTGCCCCTTCATGCTGCCCATAATCGCGTTACCGCGCCAGATGTACCACACGCGCGGAAAGTTCCGATCGCTGTCCGGATCGGCTACGGCGTACCCCAGTTCCTTCGACTTCAACTTCTCGAGCACATGGGCCTTGATTTCTTCGTCGTTGGTGGCCCCGTTATCCACGGCCTCCCGGCAAAGGTCGAGCGTATTCCGGTCGAACTGCGGGTAGAACGGCATCCACCCCATGCGCACCGCTTTGTAGATCAGGTCTGCGTGGTGGCCCCGCGTCCAGTCGTTCTCGGGAGTTTTGTTGTAGTTCGCAAAGTGGCCGTCGTAGCGGTACTGGCACGTGTTGATGTAGTGCCACAAGGGCGCCTGCTGCAGACGAGCTGGTCCGTGCCAGTCCTTGGCAAACGCAATGGCGCCCCACGAGTCTACCGGCGCCAGTTTTTCTTGTCCTACGTAGTGATTGAGCCCACCTCCGTTTCTGCCAACGCACCCGCACAACATCAGCGCCATGATGCCGGAACGATAGATCAGGTTGTTGTGGTACCAGTGGTTACACCCGGCGCCGATAATGATCATGCACTTGCCTTCGGTAGTGCTCGCCGTACTGGCCCACTCACGTGCAAATTGAACGACGGTTCTGGCGTCGACGCCCGTCAAGATCTCCTGCCACGCGGGGGTATACGCGGCATCCTTGTCGCTGTAGTCATTTGGGTAGGCGCCCGGCAGGCCGCGGGCCACCCCGTACTGGGCCATAATCAGGTCGTATACTGTGGTTACCGGAACGCGCTTGCCGTCCACCGTATCGAGATACCGTACGGGAACCCCGCGAAGCACCTGGTTGTCGAAACCGAAATCGGTGAATTCTACCTGCACGGTTTCGTCGTTCTGGTCGAGGAGAGTAAGAAGCGGAGAATACGGCGTATTGTCGACGCCATCCTCCTGTTTCAGGTTCCAGTTCCCTTCTTCCTTATCCCACCGTTGCCCCATCGCCCCCTTGGGCATGACTGGCTTTCCGGTGTTTTCGTCGATGTTCAGAAATTTCCAGTCTCCGTTGTTTACATCCTTGTACTGCTCAATACGATTGGCACGCAGAAGCCGGCCCGGCTTGTAATGATCCCCCGAATGTTCCAGCTCCACCAGATACGGGCTGTCGGTATATCGCTTTACGTAGTCCAGGAAGTATGGCGTTTTCTTTTCGTGGTGAAATTCCTTGAGGATCACATGCGTAACGGCCATCCAGTACGCGCCGTCGCTTCCCGCGTGCAATGGAACCCACTGGTCGGCATACTTGGCCACCTGGTTGAAGTCCGGAGCAAATACCACCGCTTTGGTTCCATTGTGCCGCGCCTCGGAGAAAAAATGCGCGTCCGGCGTGCGGGTCATGTTGAGGTTGGCCCCCATCACTGCAATAAACTTCGCGTTGTACCAGTCGGCGCTCTCGCAAACGTCGGTTTGTTCCCCCCAGATTTCAGGGGAGGCGTTGGGCAAATCGCAGTACCAGTCGTAAAAACTCAGATTGACCCCACCGAACAGCTGGAGGAACCGGCTGCCCGCGGCGTAGCTGAGCATCGACATCGCGGGAATGGGGGAAAACCCCACAACCCTGTCGGGGCCGTGTTTTCGGGCCGTGTAGATGTTGGCAGCAGAAATCATCTCCAGGATTTCGCCCCAGTTCACTCGCCGAAACCCGCCCTTTCCCCTTGCACTCTGGTACGCCGAGCGCTTTTCCGGATCGGACTGAATGTTTCCCCATGCGGTAACCGGATCGTTCGTCTTGTCCTTTTCCGCCCGATAGGCGTCGATCAGGGCAGAACGCACGAGCGGATACTTGATACGCAACGGGCTGTACAGATACCACGAGAACGAAATCCCTCTCTGGCACCCGCGCGGTTCATATGGAGGAAGGTTGCCCTCAAGAAGCGGATAATCGAGCTGTTGGGTTTCCCATACAACGATCCCATCTTTGACGTGGATCTGCCAGGAACACCCGCCGGTACAGTTCACACCGTGGGTGCTTCTCACAATGCGATCGTGCTGAAAACGATTACGGTAAAACTCTTCCCACTGTCGCGTTTGCGGAGAAATAATATCTTGAATCCAGCTCATGGTTATCCAATCGGTTCGGAATACCTCACGACTTCCAAATCGCCTTTACCTGACGGGCATAAATTTTGTCATTTACACTGCACGTTTTGCCTCGAACCCACATGGCCAGGAACAGCCCGAGAACCAACATGGCCCCACATAATCCTGAGACAAAGAACAACACTCCGCGCGGAAGCTTCCGCGCCGATGTACCATCGACGGAGCGGATGAACGACGCGACCTGAAACGCTTCCTGCGAAGTCAACGGGGTCCCTTCAAACGCCCGATTCATCGCCGGAAACGGCGGGCTGGTCAAAATCGCCGTTACTCCGGCGTCCCCGAGACGGGAATGAGCATGGGTGAGATTGCGTCCCAGCGTGCCCCCGGTGGGAACCCCCTGATGGTCGATGCTGTGGCACGAAAGACACACCGCACCACCATTCTCAAATCGCCTGGCGCCAACGAACAACGCTTCGCCCTCGCGAATATCCTGCGGGGTGGCAGGGGCATGCGCGGGCGTGACGGGCTGCGCAACGTTGCCGACGGTGGCCGTGTCGGCGGTGGAACTGTTCGCTGCGATATAGGCGATAATGCTGCGTACCTGATCCGCGGTATATTTGTGATCCGGCATCGGGATGCGGTTGTACGTAGCGAACAGCTTTACCGCGTACTCGTCGCCGCCCTTGATCATCGATTGCGACGACTGCACGAAATGAATAATCCAATCCTCATTCCTGCGTTTGTCCACGTTCGCCAGGTCCGGACCGACGAGGCGCCCCCCGTTTATGGTGTGACAGGCGAAGCACACCGTCTTGAATATTCGTTCGCCTTCGGTTTGTTGCCCCCACGCCCGCACCGATGAACACAGCACAACGAAGCAAGCAAACCCGGACATCCGGATCGCTCGATGGATCAGTTTTTTCATGGCGCTTCCTTACGTCGCAATTCGGAATCCTTCATCCTTGACCCTCTGGCCTAGTTCTTCGAGGTTTGCGTTTGCAAAAAGATCGGCGATTCGATTCCGCGCTTCCCACCAGCTGGCGTGGAAGGGGCAGGGTTTTTCCGTCCCGCATCCGGGCAGGCCCAGCACGCATGTTTCAAAGGTGTCCTCGTGGTCGATCGCGCGGATCACGTCCATAACAGAGATTTCCCGCGGTGATTTCGCGAGCGCGACACCGCCGTTTGGCCCCCGGTACGACACCAGAATGCCGTTTTGAGTCAGGGTCTGGAGAATCTTGGTTAGAAAGTAAAACGAGATGCCGAGCTCTTCGGACACTCGACGGATGGGGACGTACTTCTCCCGATCGTGCCTGGCCACTAGCAGCAGCGCCGCCTGGATTCCATAAACACACGCTTTGGACAGAAGTTTCATGAGCACATCGCGACCCGTGGCCGGTATACAGATTAAGGACTCCCTTATCTGTAAACCGTAGCCGGGTGAGGCATCTCTGTCAACGCTTTGAACCCGCAAAAAACGAGTTTTCCACCGATTTATGCGAAATCCGACCCCATACGGGACCAATCCGTCGGCGGGAAATCTCTAAGTGATTTGATTCCAAATGGAAAGACAGGTTCCGGCGGGTGACACCGAGGGCTTTGTTGCGCGGTAATCCAGCGAAGCACCGCTGCGGACGCCACGCCCGCTCGAAGCCGCGTGCGTGGAGACCCGGCCTGGTAGCAAACGCGGCGGCAGAGGATTGCCGCACCGCGGGCGCAGCGGCCGGGCGTCCCGGAGTATCGGGACCATGAAAGCGACACGAATGCGCCCTACCCTTCGGGCAACATCTTTACCACCACCACGCGCTCCGGTACGAACACCTCCGAGGCCACCCGCACGATGTCGTCCACCGTCACCTTCTCGATGCGCTCGCGCACACGGTCAACAACTTCCCACCCAAATCCCAGCGCTTCGTACGTCGCATACGTGGCCGCCTGCGCTCCGTTGCGCTGCATCTGCATCTCCTGCGATCCCAGCAACCAGTTCCGCGAGCGTTCGAGTTCGTCGTCGGTTACCGCCTCGCGGCACACCCTCGCCAGTTCGGTCTGGATCACATCGACCGCCTCGTCCACCCCCCCCGCACCCGGATTGGCATACGCAAAGAATAGCGAACGCTCGAAGAGCGGGTGCGACGAAGAACCCGTCATGTAGCCCAGTGACCGCTTATCCCGCAGTTCCACGAACAACCGGCCACCGAGTCCGGTGAGCACTCCGTTGAGAACACCGAGAGCAACGCTCTCGTCCGACATCATCGGCGGGGCCAGATAGCCGACGAACACCACGCTCTGGCGCAGGTCGCGACGGTGCAGCACGTGCTCCCCCGGGAATGCCGGCGCCGCGGGGGCCGGACGGTCCGGCGCCGGCCCCTTCGCTGTCGCCGGCAGGTCGCCCAGAACGCGCTCGGCCGCGTTCCGTGCATGCAGTTCATCAATGTCCCCCACGAGCATCATCACCAGATTTTCCGGCGCGAGCAGTTCGCGATACCACCGCGCGCACACCGTCGCATCGAGGGCGCGAATCTCTTCGGGGCTACCCAGGAACGGGTGCGCGTACGGGTGTTCGCCGAACGCGCGCGCAAACAGTTCATCCATCGTGCGCTGAATCGGATTGTCCTGTCGTTGCGCGAGTTCTTCGAGCAGGCGTGCCTTTTCCTGTTCCGTACGGGCGGCATCGAAGCGCGGCTCGCGTGCCACCTCGCGGTAAACCTCCATCACCTCGCCAAGGTGCCGCGACAGCGATACCGCACTCACCACCGAGGTATCGAAACCCGCGCTGCTATCGACGCCACCTCCGAGGCCTTCGACGCGCGCTGCCAGTTCTTCGGCATTCCACGACGCCGTTCCCTTGACGAGCATGCGGTGCGTGAGCGTGGCGATCCCCGACTGACCCGGTGGCTCAAAGCGACCACCGCCGGCAAACGACGTGACCACAGAGACAAGCGGCACGCTCGCGCGCGGTTTGAATAGAACGCGCACGCCATTGTCGAGCGTGAACTTCGTCACCGTCGGGCGCGCACCAGCGTCATCCGGCGCGTACGACGACCCGGCGTTCTCGGGCGCGCGCTTCACACGACTCGGGTCGGGCGAGCCGCTCATGTCGGTCACGCCCCCGGCACGCGAAAGTACGGCACGCACGCGCGCTTCCACGTCGTCGGTTGCGGGAACCGGGCCCCCTTCGGGCACGTGCGCCACGAGAGAGATGTTGTCGGGATGAAAGTACCGCCGCGCCACGCGCTGTACGTCGTCTGCGGTTACCCGCGAAATGGCGTCGTGGTGGCGGCGCGCCAGGCGGTAGTCGCCAAGCAGTTCGTAATAGCCCAGCGTGGACGCCTGCCCCTCCATGGTTTCCAGCTCGCGGTACAGCCCGCGTTCGAGCTGGCGACGGGCCTTGTTGAGTTCATCGTCTCCGGGCGCTTCATGCTTGATGCGTTCCATCTCCTCGAGTATAGCCGCGCACGCATCATTCCACTTGTCGGGCATCATCGTCGCGCTGCACATAAAGAACCCCGGCCATTTTTCAGCGAGCATGCTCGCGCTTACCGACGTGACGAGTTGTTTGTCTTCGTGCACGTGGCGGTACAGGCGGCTGCTGTTCCCGGCACTCAAAAGCTCGGAGAGCATTTCGAGCGCGGGGTAGTCCCTGTGCAGAATGTTGGGCACGTGGAAGCCCCCGCCGAGGTAACCGTGGTCGATATGCCCCGGATAGGCCTTGAAGCGGAATGTCTCCTGCGGCGGTTCCACCGGTGATTGCCCCCTGTGGACCGGACCACTCTGCCACGCACCGTACACGCTCTCCACCCGCGCAAGGGCATCTTCGGTATCCACGTCACCGACCACAACCAGCACGGCGTTCGATGGGCGATAGTAATTGAGGTAGAACGCCAGGAGCTGGTCGCGCGTGATTTTTTCCACGATGGGGCCATAGCCCGCAATGGGCCGCCGGTAATTGTGCCGTGCGAACCCCAGTTCCATGGTGCGGTAGAACGTGAAACTCTCGGGGCGGTCATCGTACATGCGCGCCTCGTCCATGACCACCAGGCGCTCTTTGGCAAACTCATCGGGGTCGAACGTGGAGTGCATCATCGCGTCGGCCTGCACCTCGAGGGCGGTCTGGAACTGGCGCGACGGGAGGACCACGTAGTACATGGTGTACGAAAAACTCGTACCGGCATTGAGATTGCCACCGGCCCCGCGTACGAGAGATGCTATTTCGCCCACGCCGTACTTTTCGGTGCCTTTGAACACCATGTGTTCCTGAAAGTGGGCGAGGCCGTTGATTTCTTCCGACTCGTTGACCGAGCCCACGTGGATCCACATGTTGACGGCTACGATTGGACTGGCGTGATCTTCACGCAGCAGAACACGAAGGCCATTCTCGAGCACGCGGCGCGTTGTTCTCGGTTCGTTTGCCTGCAAGGTCATTACACCTTCCGGATTGTAAAGGGTGTACGAAGCGCCGGAGGCAGCGCCAGATTGCCGCGATAATACGTACCGCACGCCAGAACGGGCAAGGGAGAAAGGCGCGGCAAACGCGATACGCGCGTCCCGGGGTTCCCGCAACGGCAGGCACGGGATACAGTTTGCACTGGGGTCCCATCGAGGATGTCGAAACCAGAGGCAGGACGGGCGGACCGAAGTCCGCCCGTTTTGACGGCGGGACCAGGGCAAAGAAGTTCAAAGGGTCCCCGCCTTTCGGCAGGGACTTCCGCGCAGCGGGTCGGGCGGCTTCATCGACCCGCTCCCCGCGTGGCCTCTCCGGCGGATCGCCCGCGCGCCCCGCCACAGCGGGACACGATGGCGCAGGTCGGCCGGCGATGACCCGTCGCTATGACCCGGGCGGACCGGACGGATCGGCACAGAACCGGCGAACCCTCGTTCGACGACGTCATCTCATTGCCGCCGGATGCCGATGCACACACGGCGCAACCCGCCGGAGCATGGCCTCGCGTGGCCGCTCCGAGGCTCGCGGGTCGGGCAGCAGATCCTCCCAGCCCACCACCCTTCCCGGAGCACTCCGGGCGATGATCGTTTCGGCGCACGACTTCCACACATCCACAACCACCACACCGAAGGCGCCGTGCACGCGAAACGATCCGTCCAACACCGGCGGTACAGGGCAAACCGCACGCCAGTACGGGAGAAACCGCCGCACACTACGAAACGTGTAACTTATTTTTTATTATATGGTTATTTGAACCGTGGGATATTGCGAACGTCAGCCGAACCCCGGGCGATGTAGACGGAGTGTGCAGTTCGGGGCGCTCACCGGCCATGGCAACGGTGTGAGGTGTCGCACCGGTACCATGTTAGCGGAAAGTTACCGCATGACAACGCCGTGTACAACTATTCCGTTTCGCGATTCGTCTCGTCGGGCGCGGCGTCGGTCGCGCTCGTCGTGTCTGTTGCGGACGGCGTGGCCGATGCGGCGGTCGCGCTCATCGTGCCTGTCGCGGGCGGCGTGGCCGGTGCGGCGGTCGCGCTCATCGCACCGGATGGGTCAGACGCAACTACCAGGTCGTAGCCTTTGCTGCGAATGTGGCGGACAAAAACCCGTACGATCCCGGGGTCGAACTGCGTTCCCGCGCTCGCTTCAAGGCGCTGAATGGCCTGCTCGGTGGACAGCGCGCGCCGGTAGGACCGGTCGGTTGTCATCGCATCAAACGCATCGGCCACCGCCACCACCCGTGCGCCCAGAGGGATTTCGCGCGCGCGCACGCCGTCGGGGTATCCGCGTCCATCCCAGCTTTCGTGGTGGTGCCGCACAATCTCCGACACCCCGGTGAGAAACTCCATTTTCTCCACAATATCCGACCCGAGCGACGGGTGGATCTTGAGCGCTTCCCATTCGCGTTCGTCGAGCTTTCCCTTCTTGTGAATAATCGAGTCGACCACGCCGAGCTTGCCGATGTCGTGTAGCAACGCACCAAACATGATGCGTCGCATCATTTCTTCGGAAAGCGTTAGCTGCTTGGCAATCGCCATCGCGTAGCTCGCCACCCGCTCGGTATGACCCCGTGTGTAGGCGTCTTTCGCTTCAATAATCGAGACCATCGTTTTGAGCGTCGACACATACGTCTTGTGCAATTCCTTGAGAAGCCGCGCGTTTTCCATGCCGATACCTGCAGAATTGGCGATGAACATCAGCATATCGAGGTCGTATTCGTTGTAGTCCTGCGCCGCAATCTTGGGCCCCGAAAAAATAAGCCCTTTCGTCTCGCCTTTCACGTTGATCGGAGTAACGTATTCGAAAACGGCCAGACGCAGATCGGGAAGCATCAGCATCCACCGTCGGTCGGGATTTCGCGCGAGTTTATGTGACGTCACTTCGCCTTCGAGTGCCTTAACAAACCGGCTGCTGCGCGCGATGGAAATACTGTCGAACTTGTCGGCGTTGAATCCCTTCATACCAAGCAGATGAAAGGCATCCTGTCCTTCGCTCACCAGAGAGAACATCGCCATGCTCGAGATACGCAGTTCGCCGATAAGCGTGAGCGATACAACATTTACGAGTTCCTCCGGATCGAGTACGCGGTTAAGATCCTGCGATACGCTAATCAACGTTCTCATCGCCAGAAGCTGACGTTTGAGTTCGCGCGTAGCCTGCTCGTAGTGTTCCTGCCCGCGGTCAATCCGGGTGCGCAGTTCGCTCTCGGTCGCCTCGAGATTACGCGTTTTTTTGTTTCGGCGCAGTGCGTTCTCTATACGCGTATTGAGTTCGCGCAACGACACAGGCTTAATGAGAAAATCTTCGGCGCCACTGTCGAGCGCTGCCAGTCGGCGATCTATATCGGTGTCCGCCGATATAAACAGAACGGGTACGTTGCCGGGCAATCCGCGGCGCAGCGCCTTCATCAATTCGGTGCCCTCCATGTCGGGAAGAAACATGTCGAGGATCACCAGCCCGGGAGCGTTGCGTTCGACCACGCGCAAGGCCTGACGTCCGGTGCTGGCGCGGGTCACGGCGTGCCATGGCGTCCGAGCGACTCGCCGAGAATATCGAGAACCTTCGGATCGTCGTCTACTAGCAGAATGTCGGCGGCGGGGCCCAGTTTTGTTTTCATACGTTGAACAGCTCGAATCGTTGTTCGTTTGCGGCCTCACCGGAACGGATCTCGGCCTCTACGATGTTTACAAATCTTGCGATTATCTCGGGGTCGTAGCGCATCCCCCAGTTTTCCTTGAGCGTGTGCAGCGCTTCCTCGCGCGTGAGCGCGGGGCGCGTCGGGCGCTCCTGCAACATCGCCGCAAAGCTCTCCACCACCGACACGACCCGCGCACCGAGCGGGACGTCCTGCCCCTGCAATCCGTCGGGGTAGCCCTCGCCGTTGAAACGCTCGTGGTGCGAGCGCACAATGTCCACCGCGTGCTTTGCAAAACGCATCCGTTCGAGCATCTGGGAACCATCAATAGGATGGCGTTTGATGATTTCCCACTCTTCTGGCATCAACTCGCGCGGGCTGCGAACAATCAGATCGCTCACTTTGATCATCCCGATATCGCGCAGTACGGTTCCGTACATCAGGTCGCGGATATGTTCCTCGGGATAGTGCAATGCGCCGGCGAGTGCGTATACATAGTTGGAAATCAGATTGGTATTGCCGCGCGCGAGCGTGTTCTCTTCGATCAGTGAAATGAGCGTCTGTACCAGGCCCAGCGTGCGTTCGTTTTCCTGCTCAAACCGGACCATGCTCCCGTACGCCAGCGCCCCCTGACTGATCACCATGTGGAGAAACTCCAGCGTGCTGTCGTCGAGCTCGTTTTTGATCGGTTGACCGAGCAACACGAAACCGCGAACTTCCCCCTGCACGATGAACGGAGCGACAGTGCTGCACCCCAGGGAGAGGAGCGGTGCTTTGACATCGTCTCCAAACGGACATTCGTCAATCGCGCACGCGTTGCCGAGCTCCACCCACGCGCTCACGCACAGTTGTTCACTCGATAACGCGAGACCGCGCACTTCCGCCGCTTCAATGCCTTTCTCGGATACAGGCACGTAGTACCCGTTGTTGTGCTCCATGAATACGGCACTTTCCACCCCGACCTGCGCGATCAAGGTCAGCAGAAACGAATCGATCAGGCTCCGGCAATCGCTGAATCGGTGAAATTCCGTGTTGATGGAGAGAATCGTGTTGTACTGCACGATTCGCTTTTGCAGTTCTTTGGTCGGGGCGCGGCCTGCTGTCGTAGCGCTGGCGTCGCGCGCGGTTCCCGACGCCTTCGCTGTCGCGGGGATCGCGGCCTTCCCCTCTTCGCCGGTTGGCACACCCGCCTTCCGCGCTTCGGCCTTCGCCGTACTCCCGTTCGTCGTGCCCGCTTTCGCCGCTTCGGCCTTCGCCGTACTCCCGTTCGTCGTGCCCGCTTTCGCCGCTTCGGCCTTCGCCGTACTCCCGTTCGTCGT
>Ga0114931_10000765_pt1 | contig 40070 bp, 36 predicted proteins | sample 2SBtaG_FD_89579 | JGI IMG/M metagenome (GOLD analysis project Ga0114931, IMG submission 89579) | Deep subsurface microbial communities from Kolumbo volcano to uncover new lineages of life (NeLLi) - 2SBTROV14_V59a metaG | ecosystem: Environmental > Aquatic > Marine > Volcanic | place: Kolumbo... | reverse complement strand
GGCGGCGCACTTGTCCGGCTTGCCGGGATGACAGGCGATTTGATAGCGGCTGCCGAGGACGACCTGCACGACGCTTGGATCTCCCGGCGACCAGCCCTCGCAGACGAAGCCGGGACGCGCCTCCGCCGGAACCGCGGCGCAGTCCCCAGTGAAAAAGATCTCCTGAAAAACTACGACGTCAGGGTCAACCCGCTCGATGAACGCACGCGTCGCCTCGACGGCATCAGCCCAGGCCAAGCCGTTCCCGTACCAGGTATCCGAGATGGCTGCCTCGGCGGACGTGTATCCGTCGTCGGGCGGGCCGTCGTGATCGAGACCCTCGGTCGTGCCCGTATTGAAGGTGACGACCACGAATGAATCGGCTCCGCCACCCGTCCCAGCGCCGCCTCCGCCGCCTCCAACTCCGCCGCCACCAGCGCCTCTACCACTCGGTCCATTCGCACAGGACGCGAGCAGGACGCACAGTCCGGACAGCCACAGACGTGCTGCAAGATAGAGGGTCAGCCGGGCACGCATCCACTCATGAGACATCAGGCGGCTGGGACCCGCAAGGCCATTTTCGTCGGAATTGCAGCGCCGCGGATCGTCTCCTGCTCCGCGCGCAATTCTTTGATAGGTAAGCACACACCCTCTTGCTAAGCTTCCCGGCGCAGTACAGTGACGAGGAGCGAGCGTCCAGTGATCGATATGACCCAGGCACGACTGACACTTCCCGCATGGAAACAACTACTGACGAGCGCAGTTCTCTTGCTTGCCGTGTTGGGCTGCTCAGACGATGCGTCGAATGAGCCCAACTACCTCGTCGGCCGCGGCGTCGGCGACATCACGGGGCCCGCGGTCGACCTGCCGCTCTGGGGCTTTGCACGGGCCGACCAAATCGCCAACGGCATTCATACTCGCCTTCGCGCGCGCGCCTTCATCATTGGAGAGGTCGACGGCGACAAGAGACTCGTGTTCGTCACTGCAGAGCTCGGAAGCATGTCGCACGAGATTCGGCTGTCGGTCGTCGAAAACCTCCAGGCGAAGTACGGTGACCTCTACACGCTCGACAACGTCGTCCTCAGCGCAACGCATACACACTCGGGCCCATCGGGTTATCACCACTTTCTTTCGCAGACCGCGTTTTATCCACCGAACTTCGACGCGGTTGTCACCGGGATCACACAGGCGATCGAAGCGGCGCAAGAAGACCTCCGGCCCGGGAGGATTTTCGTCGGCCAGGGCATCGTGGAAAACGGCGGCGCCAATCGCTCCTTGCCCGCTTACCTGAACAACCCCGAGGAGGAGCGCGCGCGATATGCAAACAACACCGACAAGGAGATGACCCTTCTCAAGTTCGAGCGGGACGATGGGGCGATCGGCGTGCTGAATTGGTTCGCAGTGCATCCCACGTCCCTCACGTTCCACAACACCCTGGTATCGGGTGATCACAAGGGTTTCGCATCGTTTGGCATGGAACAGCAGATGCGGGGGCACGAAGGCGTTGCGGAGGGCTTCGTGGCGGCATTTGCGCAAAGCAACGCCGGAGACGTCACGTCGAACCTCAACCTCGACAACACCGGGCCGGGGGGCGTCGACTTCGACAGCGCGCGGATCATTGGGCAACGCCAGTTGGACGTGGCGACGGCACTCTTTGAGTCCGCATCGGAAACACTGACGGGGGGCGTCGACTATCGGCTCACCATGGTGAACATGCCCGACCTGGAAGTCCGTGACGAGTTCACAGGCCTTGGGCCGCAGCGGACCTGCGCCCCGGCGTTTGGCTATGCGTTTGCCGCGGGATCTACCGAGGACGGCGGGGGCAACCCGCTCTTCATGGAAGGCATGCTGGAGCGAGACCCGGGCATCGATGCGCTGGTGCCGGCGGTGATCACCTCCCTGCCCATACCCGAAATCACCGACGAGCTTCGCGCGTGTCAGGCGCCAAAGCCGATCCTTTTCGCAACCGGCAGCACGGAACCGGTGCCGATCGGGATCGCAAAGCTCGGGCAGGTTGCGCTGGTCTTTCTTCCAGGAGAGGTCACCACCATGGCGGGCCGGAGGCTCCGTGACACGGTCCATGCGGTCTTTGGGGAGGCGGTGCGCTACGTGATCATCGCGGGGTACGCCAACGAATACACGGGCTACATCACGACCCCCGAGGAGTACCTCACACAGCAGTACTAGGGCGGGCACACGCTGTTCGGTCGCTGGACCTTGCCGGGCTATCAACAGGAAATCGACCGTCTCGCGCGCGCTCTCGCGGACGGGTCACCTGCGCCGAGCTCCCTCGAACGCGTGGATCTCCGAGGCACGGTCGAGTCCGCGGCGTTTGGGAACGACCATGACGAGCCGCCGCCTGGCGCCGCGTTTGGAGACCTCATCGCGGCGCCCGAGGCGTCCTACGCGCCTGGGGATCAGATGTCAGTCTCGTTTTGGACCGGACATCCCCACAATTCGTTCCGCCAAGGCCTTCAATACATGGAAATTCAGAGGCTCGTCGACTCCGACTGGGCCACGGTCGTAACCGAAAGCGATTGGTTCACCAAGGTGAGGTGGATCCAGCCGGGCCGGCCGCCTCCTGCAGCTCCCCTCGACCCCTTCGTGCCGCCGGCTCCTCCGATCAACGACCCGTTCAATGTGACGATCAGCTGGGAGATTCCCGACGACGTCGAAGCGGGAACCTACCGGGTGCTCTTCAATGGAAGCGAAAAGGAAGAGAGCAGCGGCGACACCGTATCGTTCACCGCCGAAAGCCCTTCCTTCGAAGTGACGAGACCCATGCCGTAGCGATCGGGCGCGCGCATTTCACGGCTGGCCAGATTTGCATCGATACGCGATACTCCCCAGCATTCCATGAAACGCCGTTCCTTTCTTCGCGTCGTTGCGGCCTCAGCGGCAGCAAGCGGCTTTCCTCTCGTGTTTTCCTGCGGTGATGGAGGCGACTCGACGCCCACCGAGCTCGTCTTTCCGCAAGGACTCGCATCCGGAGATCCCAAGCCGACCAGCATCGTGCTGTGGACGCGCGCCGCTCCTTTGACCGCCGGGTCGCAAAAGGTGTTCTACGAGGTCGCGACCGATGAAGGCTTCGACAACATGATTGCCAGCGGCGAGCTCGAAGCGATCGCGGACTGGGATCACACCTTGCGGATCAAAGTCACCGAGCTCGAACCCGGGACGCCGTATTTCTATCGCTTCGCCTCACAGGGAGCCGTCTCGGAAGTCGGACGGGCAAAAACGGCGCCAGTCCCGGAGGACAGTGTGAATGTCAGGTTCGCGTTTGCGACCTGCCAGGACTACGTCAACCGCTACTTTCACAGTTGGCGGGTGCTCTGCGAGCAAGAAGCAGAAATCGATTTCGTGCTCTTCCTGGGTGATTACATCTACGAGCAGGAAAGCGGCTCCGACGTGCTGTTTCGAAAAGGGACTGGTGAACGAGCGGTCGAGCTGCCCGATGGTCTAGCGCTCGACGGCATGGGCGCAGGCGTCCTCACCGCATCCTCGACCGCGGACTATCGGCACCTCTACAAGGTCTACCGGAGTGATCCCGACCTGCGGGAAGCACACCGATTGTTTCCATTCATCTCGGTCTGGGACGACCACGAGTTCGCCAACGATTGCTGGCAGGACCATGCCGTGGACTTCAATGACACGCGAGGCGATGAAAAGAGCACGAAGCGACGCGAAGCGGCGACGCGAGCATGGTTCGAGTACACGCCCATCGACGTCGAGTACGACCCGAACGCAGGCTTTCCCCGTGACATCCGTATTTTTCGCTCGCTTCGCTATGGGAAACACGTTGACATGGTGCTGACCGATCAGCGCTATTACCGAAGCGACCACGTCATCCCGGAAGGCCCGATCGACCTCAGCGTGGGCAAGTTCGTGCCCAACAGTCCACTCGGCTCTCGAACCTTCGCCCTCAAATCGGGCTTCGACGTGAAAGAAGCAGCCGCGGGCGTCACCATGCTCGGCACACAGCAGCGGGATTGGCTCGTTCAGGCGCTTCGCGAATCGACTGCGACTTGGACGGTCTGGGTCAGTCAGTTGATGCTCGCTCAGATGCTGACCGACTTGAGCGGCTTCGAAGTGCTCCCCGAGAATTTGCGCGATGTGTTTTACTTCAAGCTCGACCAATGGGACGGCTTTCGCACCGAGCGGGCGGCCGTTCTCGCAGACCTCGGCGATGTGCCCAATCTCGTCGCGCTTTCCGGAGATATCCACGCGTTTTACGCAAGTGAGCTCTACACGGATTTCGACGCGCCGGGCGCAATCCCAACCGCCGTGGAGTTCATGACGGCTTCGATCAGCGCATTGCCGGTCAAGCCACAGGTGGAGCTCCTCGTGCAGAGCAACCCGCTACTGGATAGCCTCGGCCTGGGCGAGGTTGCTGCGATGTTCGACGAGGTGCTCCGAGCCTCCAATCCGCACATCCGCTATGCCAAAAGCGACACGCACGGGGTCTCCCTGTGCGAGATCAGCGAAACCGAGATGCAGGTGCGTTTCTTCGAGGTCGACGACGTGCAAAGCCCCGACATGGCGTCTCCGCCTCGCGAGATCGGCTTTCGCGTCGCCAGCGGCTCCAAGGTCATCGAACGCATCTAGAGCCAAGCTCAGGGGGCGGCGCCCCTCATGCGCCCGAGCCCCTGCGTTGCAAGAGCAGGGTCGTTTTCGTTCTTCGTTGGATGGCGTCTTCGGACCATGCGATGTCGATGGCGTCTCCGGCCCGCCAGAGATCGATCTGGTCCCGATAGTGCGGCGACAGCGGATTGCCGGATTGGCCGCCTGGCAGCACGAAGCGGTTCGCGTCCCAGTTCCCTACGTCGAGGGTCATGCGCATCGAGACGACGAAGGGCGAGTTGTCCGTAGGCGAAAGTAGATTGACAGCGGCTTGCCCCAGCGTGCTGGCATCACCGCCCCAGGGAAACGGTCCGATGTTGAACACCTTGTCCATCGGCCGCTTCTCTCCAAACGGATGCACGAACGTCAAGGTCCGGACCTGGCCCCATGCCCAGCTCTGGTTCCCTCTCAGGCGTCGCAGGGTCTGGACCGCGGCGCCCAAGGAGCGGGCGATCGCTTCAGGCCAGGAAACATCCAGCCACCGATCGGGCTGTTCCCGGAGCAAGCGGACGAGGTGCGAGGCCCTACGGAAGAAAAAGGTCGTATGCGGGGTGAGCGGCGAAAAGCCCTGTCCCATCGCCCAATCCTTGGACTTCGGAGCTTTTGCAGTGACGAGCTTCGACACAAGGTCGGCAACGAAGAGCTCGTACACCGCCGCGCCCTCGGAGTCCGCCGCTGCCCGCCCGTCCCAGGCCCGGAGGATTTCAAGCGCGCGAACGGCGTCGGGCTCTGTCGCTGGTGCTGCCAAGACGATGTCGCGCATGTCGCGCCAGGGGATGACGAGCTCATCCATCTGGATGGCGGCGGACCCGAGCAGGTCCCAGTCGGTACGCGCGCTGATCAGCTCACCGATGCGTTGCACCCGGTATCCCTCCGCGTAGTCGATGCCGAAAAAGGATTCCTCACCCTGCACGAGCGGTTGATTGTTGGCGGTGGCGATGAATCCGGCTTCCGGATTGAAGGCGCGAGGCAGGTGCTCGAAGGGAAGAGGATCCTCCTCCCATCCGACGGCCGGATCGCTCCCGTCGAGCGGAATCGTCCCGTACCCGCGTTTGCGTACCGGGGCAAGGCCAACCGACTGCCAGCCGATGTCGCCGCTGGTGTCGGCATAGACCAGGTTGAGCGGCAAGGAGGGAAAATCTTCAAAGGGCTTTCGGAAACTCTCGAACGACGTTGCGTGTTGCAGACTGAGGAGCCCGTGCATGTCCCGCGCTTGCAGCCAGACCGCGGACATCGAGATCGCGCCGACATTCCCGTCGAGCGCCGGACCGACAATCGGCCCATGCGGGGTTTCGAGCACTTGCACCTCGACCGCCTCTGCGCCCTTCACCTGGATGCGCTCCGTTCGCACCTTGCAGGCTACGAACCCGTCCCCTTGCTTCACGGAGCGTCCGTCGGGTCCGAGCGTTTCGACGAAGAGGTCCGTGTTGTCGGTCATGGCGGCCGTCACGCCCCAGGCCGCCGTGCCGTTGTGGCCAACGATGATCCCCGGAGCCCCGACGAAGGATGCACCGCAGACTCCCCATTGAGGCGCGCGCACCGAGGCCAGGTACCAATGTGCCGGAGCCACGGGCGCCAGGTGTGGATCATTGGCGAGCAGGGGCCTGCCCGATTGAGTTCGCGCGCCTGAAATGGCCCAGTTGTTGGACCCGCCTCCCATGCCGGTGGCGCCGGTGAATACAGCCAAGTCACGGGCGAGCGCATCGAGCGCAGGCCCGGCGAGCGTCCCCGGAGGTGAGGTCACAGGCGTCCAGTCCGGGTAGCTTGGATCGAGGGCCATCAACGCCTCCGCCCCGTCTGCGAGCAAGATCTTGTATCTCGCGAGCTCGGTATCCCAGTTCGACGCAAGCAGGAACGCGATGAGCATGAAGAGGGCCAGCACATCGTGCGCTTCGTATTGCGAGGGCTCCGCTTTCAAGAGAGCAAACTCGTGTGCCTTTTTCCCGACGCCATACTGCCTGCCTGCGTTGACTCCGGCCGCGAACGCACTCAGCTCTGCGCGCAACTCTTCGCCCTGGACAGCGAGCTGCCGCTTGGCGTAGTGCGAGAAGCCGATCCGCCTAGAGAGCTCGTCCACCGCAAGCGCGTCGGGCCCGATGATCTCGGAAAGGGTGCCTCGAACGACCCTCATCAGGCTTTCCAGCTGCCAGGATCGATCCTGACCCTGACAAAACCCAAGGCCAAACCAGGCATCGCTTGCGTTTTCGGCATCGATGTAGGGCACACCGTACGCGTCGCGACGAATGCGAACCGTGTCGCGAACCGCGTCGAGCGCGATGGTGCCTTGCGTGATGGGAAGCCGCTTCCCGAGGATGAGTCCTAGTAGCGCGCGTATGACTGACATGGAGATCCTGAGCGCTGAAACCTTACGCGTTCGCCGGCATGTGGCGGGCAAAAAATTCGAGCAGCTTCTTCCAGGCCTTGGCTTCGGTTTCAGGGTCGTACTGCGCGCGCATCGGCGTGTAGGGGCCCGCCTTGCCCAAAAAGCCAGTGAGCTGATTCATGAACGAGTGGCCGGCGTCTTCGTAGATGATGACCTCGTGCTCGACGCCAAGCTCTTCGAGGTGACGGGCTAGGCGCTTGGCATCGGAGCGAAAGAGCAGGTCTCGTTCGCCGTACTGGGCGATCGTCGGGCATATCCCTTTCAAGCGCGACGCCTCCTTCGGCACGGCCCCGTAGAACGGAGCAGCAACGGCATACGCCTGATCGGCTGCCGCAACGAGGGCGAAGCCGCCGCCCATGCAAAACCCGACAACACCGATCCGTTGCGCATCGACTTCGTCTCGATCGCCGAGAAGCTGACGCGCTGCATCGATGACTTCGTAGCCCTCTCCCTTGCCGCTCATGGAGGAAATCAAGGCGTTGACGACGCAGCCGACGCGACCGCCTGCATAAAGGTCCGGGGCGATCGCAGCGTATCCCGCCTCCGCAAAACGCTGGCAGTGCCGATGCATGTCCGCGCCCAAGCCCGTGATGTCATGAATGACGACGACGCCCGGCCATGGGGGCGCGCTATCGTCGGGGAACGCAACCGCCGCCTCATGCAAGCGACCCTTGGGCCCTGGGACCGAGATCGATTCAATCATGACGGGAGCATGAAGGTGAGTGGCGGATCGCGCCAGCGACTACGGTCTTAGTTGGTGGGGGGGATGAAGGTGTTGAACGTCACGTCATAGGAACCGTCGCAGGGGCCGCGGACTTGCAGTGTGCCTGTGGCGGTGAAACCCGTACCCGCGTTGATGGGCTCGTTGCGCATGATGACGAGCGTGCTGCCCTCCATCTGAATACCGACCTCCGCTGCCGAGTCGTCCGCGTACGTGCACTGACCTTGATCCTCGACGGGCAGCCACCAACCGCCTTCGAGATGCAGTACGTCCCCGCAGAGCCTACCGAGTATCCTGTACTCCGTATCGACGATGATCTCGATGTCTTGACCGGTCTGCGTCATCACCCACTGGAGCGTACAGGAGTTGAAGACCTCTCCCGGAGATGCACCGAGGCACCCACTGGTTTGGATCGTTACCTGCCCGCTGTCGAGCCACGTCGAGCCATCCAAATTGAACGCAGGCGGCTCGCTACATGAAGGAAGCGTCGCCGAACCCGGAATGAAGTAGGGAACGCTCCCCCGGCCACAATTGACGGTCGCGCTCAGCAGCAACGCTACCCCAAGCATCCGCACAAGGGAGTCCATTGCGTAAGTCTCCTACGATGCTGCCGCGGCGTCCAGACCCAACTCGATGCGAGCCAATTTCAGCGGCACTCGCTCGCCCGGCTTGCTTGGGGGGTTCTTTCCCGTTGTCCTTTGAGCCCTGAATCATTACCTTCCCGCGCAATGTTTGGAGGAGCCATGAAGCGGACGCGACAATTCCTAGGACAGGGGACCATAGCAGGCGCGGTCGTCGCCACGATGACCTTCCCTTCGAAGGCGTTGGCGCAACAAGCCCTGGATACGGGCGACACTGCCTGGGTCCTGACGTCCACGGCGCTCGTGCTGTTCATGACGATCCCTGGGCTTGCGCTTTTCTACGGCGGGCTCGTCCGCACGAAGAACGTGCTCTCCGTTCTGATGCAGTGTTTGACGCTGACCGCGCTCGTGACGGTGATCTGGCTCGTCGTCGGCTACACGCTGGCCTTCGACACCACCGGTATGACCGCAGAGACGATCAATATCCACTCATTCATCGGAACATTGAATAAAGCGTTCCTGAGCGGGGTCGCGCCTGATCATCTTCACGGATCGATTCCCGAGGTCTCATTCTTCATGTTTCAGCTGACGTTCGCGATCATTACCCCTGGCCTGATCATCGGCGCATTTGCAGAGCGTATGAAATTCTCAGCGATGGTGTTGTTCTCCGCGGTGTGGCTAGCGCTTGTGTATCTGCCAATTTGCCACATGACCTGGGGCGGCAAAGGCGGGCTGTTCGCCGACATGGGTGTATTCGATTTCGCTGGAGGCATCGTCGTCCATCTGACGGCAGGAACTGCCGCCCTCGTGGCAGCCGTGATGGTGGGTGCGCGCAAAGGATTCCCACACACACCGATGGCCCCGCACAACATGACGATGTGCCTCACCGGAACCGGAATGCTCTGGGTCGGATGGTTTGGCTTTAATGGCGGAAGCGCGTTGGCAGCCAATGGGAACGCTGCAATGGCCATCCTCGCGACTCAAACCTCCGCGTCGGTGGCTGCCCTCACATGGATGGCGATCGAATGGATCAAGCTCGGCAAGCCTAGCGCGCTCGGCTTTGCGACGGGCGCGATCGCGGGGTTGGCAGCAGTGACCCCGGCTTCTGGCTTCATCGGACCGGAAGGCGCCTTCGTGATTGGGGCCGTTTCAGGCGTTGTGTGCTGGTGGGCCGCTACACACCTCAAGGCCAAGTTTGGCTACGACGATTCCCTCGACGTGCTCGGCGTCCACGGCATGGGCGGCTTGGTCGGCGTGCTGCTCGTGGCGATTTTCGCTTCTCCCAGTGTTGGTGGCAACCAAGACGGGCTCGACATCGGCGCGCAGCTCGCAATGCAATCCACCGCAGCGGGGATCACGATCCTGTGGACCCTGGTCGGGACCTATGTAGCACTCAAGGTGGCGAGTCTCGTTGGCCTCCGCGTCAACGCCGACGACGAGGAAGCAGGCCTGGACCTGACCCAGCACGCTGAGCGCGGCTACGATCTCTAGCGCTCGACGGAGCCAACCTTACTTCTCGAGGTTATGCGGACGTAAGGGGGGCGAGCTGCGGCGCGCGGCAGCGCGGATACCGCCACGCGTGTAACGTCCGATCAGCGAACGCCATTCCATGACGACGCGACCACCCGTTTCCTCGTGGCGCAATTGAAAACCGGAGAGAAAGTCCAGGCACGCATGGTCGATGAAGTCGAGCTCGTCGAAATGCATGTGAAGCTCGCTGCCAGCGGGGATCTCCTCGAGCGCCCCGGCAAGCAACGGGAGCGCGAGAAATGTTGCGGCGCCGTGAAGATGAAGCTCGATACGCTCGCCCCGATCCACGCGCTCGATGTCGAGATGGGCCAACGAGTACACCAGCCTGAGCGTCGAAAGAACGAGCCCGATGATGATGCCAGCCAGCAGATTGATGGCCACGATGCCAAGCACCGTCGCCAAGTAAATCCCGAAGACGGGCCAACCGTATTCCAGAAGCTTCCTCGGAGCGGAAACCTGCAGTAGACGAAAGCCGACGTAGATCAGAATCGCCGCCAACGCCGACTCTGGAACCAAAGCGAGAAGCCCCGGGAGGAGCGCAGCAAAGAGGAATACCCATGTCGCCTGCATGATGGATGACCACTGCGTTTGAGCGCCTGCCTCGACGTTGGCGGTGCTCCTGCTGATGACGCCGGCAATCGGCAGCGCTCCCAATAGGCCGCATGCGATGTTCCCAATGCCCTGCGCGGCGAGCTCGCGGTCGTAGTTCGTGCGCTCGCCCTTGTGCATGCGGGACAGGGCAGTCGCACAAAGCAATGTCTCGGCGCTAGCGACGAACGCAAGCGTCGCGCCGGCGATCAATATGTCGAGCTCGAGGAGCTTCGGAAGTGACTCGATAGTTGGCAAGGTGACGTACGACAGCAGCGAGTCTTTCACGACGACGTAGTCGATCGGCAGCTAAAGCACAGCGGCAGCGATCGACCCAACCAGAAGACCGGCAAGCGCGCCAGGAAGGAAATGCAGGCGTGACGGACGGAAGCGTTCCCAAAGCATAATCGTCAGCAGCGTGGCCATGCCGATCGAAGCGGCGATGTGGTGATAGCGGCCGCCACCGCTCGTGAGGGCCTTCTGCAGACCAGCGGGGATCTCGTAGACGTTGTAGAGGACACTGCCTTCGATGTCGTTGTCGATCATCACGTGGAACTGCTTGGCCACGATGATGATGCCGATCCCGGCCAGCATGCCTCGGATGACGGCCGGGGAGACCGCGCGAAAATAGGTGCCGAGCTTCAAGAATCCGGCCACGGCTTGCAGCAGCCCGGCGAGCATGACGATGACGGCAATGCTCGCAATGCCATACGGATCGTCGTCCGTCCGGTACGCGACGACCCAGTCGAGTAGGAGCACACTCAAGCCCGCCGACGGCCCAGAGATCTGCAGGGGCGCCCCGCCGAGGAAGCCAACGACGATGCCTCCAACCGCTGCAGTGATCAATCCAAGCGAGGCGGGCATGCCCGACGCACGCGCGATCCCCATGGACAGAGGAAGCGCGATCAAGAAGACCACCACCGAGGGAGGCACGTCTCCGGCGATCGCCCGGAGCTTGTCATTCAGCGAGGCGATCTCGGTCTCCTTTGCTCTAAAAAGGGGGCCAAGGGGACCTTATAACACATGCCAGCCTCGCCGCTTGGCTCTGGTAAGCTATGGCTCTGCTGGAGGTCTGATCATGTTGCGTGTGGTGCAGTGGGCGACTGGAAACGTGGGTCGCGCCGCAGTCGAAGGAATCGTGTCCCATCCGGAGCTCGAGCTCGTGGGCGCTTGGGTACACAGCCAAGAAAAGGCTGGCCGTGATGTCGGAGAAATCTGTGGTCTGGGTACGCTCGGCGTCCGAGCAAGCAATGACATGAACGAGATCCTCCAGCTTCACCCGGACTGCGTGCTCTACGCCCCTCTCCTTCCCAATCGACAGGAGGTAGTCCGCCTCCTCGAGTCTGGGATCAACGTGGTGACGCCCCTCAACTGGTTCTATCCAGGCAAGCGCGACGTGACCGACTTACAGGCCGCCTGCAAGAAGGGAAGCGCGACGCTCCACAGGACGGGAATTCATCCTGGCGGCATCACGGAGCGTTTGCCGCTGACCATTGCGGCCTTGACTCGCGGGGTCAGCCACGTGCGCGCCGAAGAGTTTTCGGACATTCGTAGCTACGCGGCAACGGAAGTCATCAGCAACATCATGCTATTCGGAAAGACCCCCGAGCAGGCCCGGACGAGCCCGATGTTGATGCTGCTCACGGAAGGCTTCTCGCAGTCGATCGAGATGATCGCGGACGCGCTCGGCTTTCATCTGGACTCCGAGATTCGCAGCACCCATGAGGTTTCGATCGCCACCGCGCCGATTGAATCTCCGATTGGAACCATTGCGCCAGGCCATGTGGCGGCGCAGCGCTTCACCTGGGAAGGGCTCGTTCGCGGCAAACCCGTGGTGACTGCGCGCACGAATTGGTTCATGGGACAGGCAAACCTCGACCCTGCCTGGAGCTTTGGTCCAGAAGGTGAGCGATTCGAAATCGAGGTGACGGGCGATCCGAGCATCAAGACGACCTTTCACGGCTTGCACCCCGAGTCGATCGAAGCGGGACTCGAACGAAATCCAGGTATCGTCGCGACTGCGATTCACTGTGTGAGCGCGATCCCATACGTTTGCCACGCGGACCCGGGCATCAAGACCTATTTGGATCTTCCATTGGTCACCGGTCGCGCCGCGAGCGAGATGCGCTAATGCGCTGCAATGGAGCACGTTTTGAAGCGCCTTGGCCCTAGCGCGCGGGCTGTCCGGCATCAACTATGGTTCGGTGCATCGGTCAGCCTCGTGATTCTCGCTTTGGTTCTGTCGCCGGCATTTCGGGACCCGAACCAGGACAGCTTCCCATTGTCGACCTATCCGATGTTCTCACATCCAAAGCCCAATCCTGATCTGGTCCTCACCCAGGTGCTGGCCGTGTTCCCCAATGGAGACCGCAAACCGCTGCCGCCCAAGCTGGCCACCGGCAACGAAGAAGTCATTCAAGCGATGCGCATGATTCTCAGCGAAACCTATGGTGGAGACAAGCGAGCAACGCGTTTTTGCCATGATGTCGCCTACCGCATCGAGCGCGCTTCGACTTCTCCCTGGAAGGACGCGGTCGCCGTGGAACTTGCGCGCAGTCATTTCGACTCCGTCGCCTATTTCGAGAAGGCGCCGACGCCTGTCAATCGACGCATGCTTCAGCGATGCGCGATCGAGCGATGACTGAAACTGTGGCGCCAAGATGGCTGAGGTGGTGGTTTCCGCAAGTCCCGGCGGAACGAATCGCCATGCTCCGTATCTTGGTCGGGACTTATAGCGTCCTCTATTTTGGGGTTCGCCTTCCGTACTGGCTGAGCTTTGCAAGGCATCGCGCGGTTCAGTTTCGTCCCGTCGGCGTGCTGTCCGCCTTGGATGCTCCGCTCGATTCGACGGCGTACCAGGCCCTCGTCTTGCTCACATTCGTAGGCAGTGTGTTTTTTCTCCTCGGTTTTTGGTACCGCGGCGTGGCTCCGCTCTTCGCAGCGTGCCTATTCGTCGTCCTGACCTACGCGAACTCTTGGGGCGGCATCTTGCATACGGACAATCTGTGGCTGCTTCACGTCGTGATCTTGTCGCTTGCTCCCGCGGCCGATGTGTTCTCCCTCGATGCTCGAAGGGCCAGCGTCCCGGTTTCGCCGCATTTCAAGTACGGATGGGCCATTCGCTTGATGTGCGGGGTCTGCGTGTGCGTGTACTTCCTGGCGGCGCTAGCGAAGCTCGAGAACGCCGGCTGGGGGTTCATCGAAGGCGCTTCCCTGCGCAACTACGTCGCCATCGACAACGTGCGCAAGATCGAGCTCGGCAGCCCTCATTCAGCGTTTGCAGCGTTGTTCTTGCCCTATCCTGCAGTGTTCCAGTTCTTGGCAGCGGGGAGCTTGGCGCTCGAGCTTGGCGCCCCGCTCGTCATGCTCAACCAAAAGGCCGCCAAGCTCTGGTCGATTGCGATGTGGAGCTTCCATGTCGGGGTGCTCGCGCTCATGGCAATCCTGTTCCTCTACCCCGTGACCTTCATCGCGTTTGCACCGTTCTTCCACACTGAACGGCTAGCTCCGCTTCTGCAGCGGTGTCTTGGCAAGGACCGCCCAAAAAAGGCGAGCGCGATCAGTCCGAGTTGAGATCCGACAGAACCTCTGCACCGCGTAGCATGACGGCGCCTGCATGCTGAACGGTATCGATCCGTATGACCGGGTCGAGATAGTTCCATGGAACACCGCCCACCGCTTCCCAGGGACTTCGAAACGGATATGTATCGCGAAATCCGTATTGGTTGTGCAGGAGAAAGCCAACGGCGTCTGCAATGCCTTGGCGAAGCTCGGGGTCAGGGTGCCCTTGGCGCTTCGAAATCCGATAGGCGGCGATCATCCCCTCCGCGCGTGCTGCCGTCGACGTCGTATAGGGCGGGAAAAACGGACTGAAGCCGATGCCCCCAACATAATCGGGGAACTTGGTATCGCCCTTTGCATGCTGTAGATGCCGGTCGAAACGCGCGGCGGCGAGGCACAGACGAGCATGCGCAGAATCCCCATAGAGACGATACAGCTCTTCGGCAGCCAGGCACGTCCAGTGTTCTTCGATGAAGAACAAATCCGATACGAAGAAATCCCAATAGGGACCGGCCATGAAGTCGAGCGCTTTGCGAGCTGCTTGCAGTTGACCGGCATCATTGCTGACCTGGCCGCTGATCGCCAAGCTCAGTGCGGCCTGACCGGCTGCATAGAGCATCCATGGACCCTGCACGGGATGCCCCGTTGCCCTGTCGAGCACGAAATCGAAGTCGCCGTCGTCGCGCTGCATCCGCATGACGACCGCGGCGAGCTGTGCGACCGTCGTGGCATAGCGTTCGGAACCTGTGATGCGCGCATGGGTCGCAAAGGCGATCAATGGCAAGGCCTGTGAGCCAAGCGTGGTGGCTCCACCTTCGACGACACAGCGCAGCCCATCTCCGCAGTCGTCCAACTGCTGCTCGAGCCAGTCGAGCGCTTTTTCAGCGCCCCGCAGAAACTGGGCCTTGCCCGTAGCCGCGCTGAGCTCGAGCAAAAACCAAGACGTTCCCGCATGACGGGGAACCCCGTAAGGATCCATGCTGACCTTTCCACTCTGGGGGAAGAGCTTGTATCGAAAGCGGCCATCTCTTCCCAAAGACCTCAGTACGTAGTTTCCTGCGGCAAGAGCACCAGCGCGCGCCTGTGCCGCGGTGGGAGCATGCTCCTGCACAGGCCGGCCACGGTACAGATCGAAGGTTTGTGCCCCGTATCGAACCCAGGATTCGGTTCGCGCGCGGCGCAGGTCGGTGACCTCGCACCCGGCTGGGCGCCCCGCGTTTTGACACAGAACCGGTCGAGCGGCGTCGAGACGGACACCGGCCTTGAACTCCGGAATGAATCGAATGGGCGTCTGCTCGCTCAGCATTCGGCGAAGCACCAATTCGTGGGGCGTGATGGTGCGCTGGCGGCCGTCTATAGTGCCGGTGACTCCATCGAGGCCGGGCACGATGGACAGCGCCGCCACGATGGTATTACCGACGTCGATGTCGGTCTGCGCGACGACGCGATCGATCGCGATGGCTCGCCGGCCTCTTTGCGGTTCGTTCTCTGCTCGAAGCGCGGAGGCGGCCGCCTGGGTGGCGGTGACGAGATCCCCATCGACCTCCACCCGTTTCTCGGTCTTTCCATTTCGATACGCGCGGATGACCCAGTGACTCGCCGTATCGCCTAGATCGGTCGGCAATGGCGGCAGCGCTTCGTTGCTCAGGGCGGCCATGAGATAGCGCGACATTGCATCTCGCGCCTCGGCGGGCGTGGGCTCCCAGGGATCGAAGCGCGCACGCGCATAGACGGTCATGCAGTAGAGAGGAACCCCCAAGATCAACAGCAGCGCGCTGCCCATCCACAGCTTGCGAAGCGCGCGGGGCGCCCGCTCGAACATGCCGATGCTCCGCAGCGTGAATATCGGGAGCAGGCCGACGACTTCGAAGAGCAATGCGAGGATCACCAGCAGCACGACGGCAATGCCAGTCCCGACCTCGCCATAAAGCCCCCAAAGATAGGCGACGCTCGATAGAAGACCGACGATCAGTACACCCAAAAATCCGAGTTGGTAAACCGCCGCCAAACGGGCTGCGAAGCGGCCAGCCCGGGTCGCGCTCAACAAACCAATGGCCGACGCCAAGAGCACGCACGCCCACACCCACAGGGCAACGGACCAGAACGAGCCGCTCGTCCACAGCACGCGAGCCATGCCTACCACAGCGGCGGCGCTGATGAGATCGAGTAGCGCATAGAGGATGCGCGCCTTCCGGCTTGGGAGCTTGGGGCCAGTCGAAGCAGCCGGCGGCGGGGACGACGCGGTCACGGGGCAAGCTTGCCTAGAAAACGCCGCAAAGGAAAGCCTGGATGACGAGCGATCGCTTGCGCAGACACCGCGAGCAAGCCAGGACTTGCGCCATGACGACGCCCGAGCTCGGTGGAACGGTCCTGATCACCGGTGCGAGCGGCTTTATCGGCTCTCGGTTGAGGGAGGCCTTGCTCGCATCGGGAACCGATGTGGTTGCGATCCGCCGTGCGAGCTCTCCGGAACCCACAGAGGGCCGCTCTGTCGGGGCCGACTACGCGGACGTCGAAGCACTCACCGCGATCATGGCCGAAGAAAAGCCAGCCTACGTACTCCACCTCGCCGGCGTCACGAAGGGACGCACCTATGACGACTTCGAGCGGGGCAACGTGATGCCGACTCGTAATCTACTGAAAGCGCTTCAGGCCGGACACCCTGCGGTCAAACGGTTCGTCCACCTGTCCTCCCTCGGGGCATATGGGCCCTCGGCTCCAGGTGCGCCCCTGAGGGAAACCGACCCAGCGAAACCGATCGAGTTCTACGGACAGAGCAAGCTCGAAGCCGAGCAGGTCGTGGCTGAGGAGGCGGGGGGCATTCCGTGGACGATCTTGCGGCCTGCCGGCATCTACGGTCCTGGCGACGTGGACTACTTCAACCTTTTCCGGAGCGCGATGCGCGGTTGGAACGTGTACTTCGGCAATCGTCACCACTGGGTGTCGGTCATGTACGTCGACGACTGCGTCCGCGCGATCATCGACGCAGCAAGGAACCCCAATACGGTTGGCAAGGGCTACTTCATCGCTCAGGACGAACCCGTAAGCTGGCAGCAATTCCAAGAAGAGATCGTCGATGTCATCCAGCGCAAAGTGCGCACCCTCGACTTACCCGCAAGCCTGGTGTCGATAGGCGCCTTCGCCGGGGAGCTCGCCATGCGCCTCGACGGAAGGCCCCGCCTCCTCAACCGTCAAAAAGCCAAGATGGGTGCCCAGGAAGCTTGGACATGCAGAGTCGACTCCGCGAAGGCCGACTTCGGATTTCAAGCCAAAGTCGGCCTCCGCGAAGGCGTTCAACGGACCCACGACTGGTACACAGAACAAGGCTGGTACTAGGCCCAACGGGCTCGCCCCGGCCGGGTTAGCCGCCGTGGGGCTTGCAGAACGAAGTGCCGTGCTCGAATTCGCATTCTTCGCCCGCCATGCAATCGAGGTCCGAGGCGCAATCTCCTACGCTAGCATTCGGATCGGCGGGTCCATCGTCATCGTCGGCGTCGTCTTGCGCGTCCCCTACGTCGTCGTTGCCGCCGTGGGGCTTGCAGAACGAGCTGCCGTGTTCGCGCTCGCATTCTTCGTCAGGCGCGCAGTCCAGATCCGATTCGCAGGGCACGAGGTCCGCAGTTGGATCGTCCGGCCCGCCGTCGTCGGCGTCGTCCTGCACGTCCCCTACGTCGTCGTTGCCGCCGTGGGGCTTGCAGAACGAGCTGCCGTGTTCGCGCTCGCATTCTTCGTCAGGCGCGCAGTCCAGATCCGATTCGCAGGGAGTCGCATCCGCATTTGCATTGTCTGCTTGGCGAGTCGACAGCTCCGCTGCGCCAACACCTGCATCGCCACAGCCATAGGCAAGCAGGCAGCCGCCAGCGAGAAAAGACCAAATTAGCTTCGAATTCGTCATGATTATGCTCCTCGGACCGATTTTTTAGGGAATTAAGGGGCGAACTTGGAATTTCGCCGTACTCGTTCTCAAGTGTTCGCGCCCCTGTAAGACGGCTCACGTTTTTTACAATTGCGTACAACATGAGCCGGAATGACGGCCTGCGGACACTGGCATCATAATGGGTCGCTCAATGGCCAGATCCGAGGCAGTGAGCGCGCGTGAGCGAGACAGGCATGAGCTGGTCTATGAGGAAGAGGCTGTCACGGGAGATGCAGCGCTGGTGGCATCGCTCAACTCAGGTGATCCGCGAGCACCGGCCGCGTTGTTCGATGCCTATGGGCAATACGTCGAGCGACTCCTGTTTCGGGTGCTCGGACCCGATTCTGAAATCGAGGACCTCCTGCACGACGTCTTCGTGCAAGCCTTGGCGAGCATCGGAAAGCTTCGCGACCCTGCCCGCCTCAAGGATTGGCTGGCACGTATGACCGTGTTCGTCGCTCGGGGTGCGATCCGTAGACGCCGGCGCGGCAGATGGCTCGTGTTCGTGCCCGCGCAGGAACTGCCGCCACAGGGGGCATCAACACCACCGTACGAGGCCCGTGATCTGCTGGACCGAGTTTTTGCGGTGTTGCGTCGGCTCCGGCCCAATGACCGAATCGCATTTTCGCTTCGCTATATCGAAGGCCTCACCTTGCCAGAAGCCGCAGACGCAAGCGGCGTGTCGCTGGCCACATTCAAACGCTGGTTGAAGAAGTCGGACGCCGCCTTTCTGGCTCTGGCCGAGCGCACCGATCAGGGGCTGCACGAAATGCTGCTCGATACGCCGCGTTGGAGGGCTACCGATGAATGAACGCCTCAGACAGCTCGGCACCGTGGTTGCGCGCATTCAGGATGAAGCCCTCGTCGATGATGCGCGGCGAGTGGCAGTTCGCAGACGCTTGCTGTCTGCGCCGCTCGCTTCGCAGCCAAGAGCTTTGTGGCCGCGACGCGCAGCGCTCGGCCTTGCCTTGGCTTCTGCGGCCCTGTTGGCGATCCTGCTGCTGCAAAAAAACGGTGAGACCGAGATCATCGCATATCGCAGTGGCAACGCCCTCCCATCGCATCAGGTCGACCAGTGGATCGACGCGCCGGACACGCAGACGCTTCCCATCGTGTTCAGCGATGGCTCGACAGTGCGATTGAGCCCCGGGGCCCGTGCTCGTGTTCGCAGGCTGACTCAGACCGGGGCCTCGCTGCAGCTCGAACGCGGCGAAGCGGAGGTTCACGTGCACCATGAAGAGGACACCCAGTGGTCTGTCCAAGCCGGGCCTTTCACCGTCCATGTCATTGGAACCCGCTTCCATGTGGGGTGGGAGCCTCGACGAGAAGAATTCGCGCTCGAGGTGTTCGAGGGCTCGGTGCAGCTGAGTGGACCGACGGGGGTACGACGCGCCGGTCGCGGCGATGAGGAGATACGGATCAGCCTTCGACCCACGGCACCGCAGCCCCAACCGCACCAAGTCGCCGAACCGCAGCCCCCTGCTCTCCCGACACCGCCCGCGCCGACGCCAGGTGCAGCAAGCCCTCGAAGCGACGCAACCTCGCACCGACCCAGGTGGCGCACGCCAACACCACAGCCCGCCCCGGCGCCTAGCGCAGCTCCCACGCGACCGCCATCTGCACCGCTCGAGCTGAAGCTCCCCCCGAAGCAACCGCAGGCCGAGCCCCAGAAGACCGGAGCGGCCGCCACTCCGGCTCACACCGAGGAGCATGAGGAAGAGCCGGCGCAGAAGGCGAGCGAATTGCCGAAGCCTGCACCGGTGCCTGCATGGAAGGCGCTTGCCGACGCGGGTGAATACGAGCAGGTGCTTTCCTCCCTCAGCGCCGAGCAAGTCGAAGACGCCATCTGGCATGGTGAGGCAACCGACCTCGTGAACCTCGGAACGGCGGCGCGGCGTGCCGGCGATGCCCGTGCCGGCTACATCTACAGCGTGGTTCGCTCACGATTCGCCGGCAGTGATGCTGCTGCCAACGCGGCTTTCATACTCGGACGTATGCAGTTCCATGCCGGTGTGCCGCAGAGCGCGGCAACTTGGTTGCAAACCTATCTGCGCGAACGCCCAAACGGCCGATTTTCTCGAGAAGCCATGGGCCGGCTCGTCGAGTCGTACGTGCGGGCGGGAGATGCGGCGCGGGCCCAGAGTGCAGCCCGGCGTTATCTCGCCCGATATCCCCATGGGCCTCACGCGGCGCTGGCGCGCTCGGTGCTCCAATGAGACATGTCGGAACGGTCTGCGTCGCCATTTTGTGCTCGGTTAGCCAATCCGCGCGCGCCGAGACGCGTCTGGTGTCTGACGAGGACGCGCGAAAGATTTGCGAAGCGGTTCGCGCAGAGCTCACGGCGGTCGGTATCGATGCGGCGACGGCTCACATAGACCGCAAGACAGCACGCGCGCGACGAAGGGCCTTTGCTGGCGAAACCGTAACTGCGCTAGCAGTGTGCCGGTCCAAACCCAATCGAATCGAGGTCTTTTATCCGGACGGATCGAGGCAGGGCATGTTTGCATTCTCCGTCCCCGCGCAAAACGACATGGCCGACGCAACCGTCTATGCGAGTGAGCGCATTCGTTCCGAACGCTACATTGCGGATGTCCCTGCCCCGGTTCCTTTTGCGCCTGCGCTGTGGTGGCTGGGAGTGGGCGCGGACACCCTCTTCTCACCCGGCGGGCTTGCGCCAGTCGCATTGATTAGCGTCGATGTCGGATACCGCTTTCATCGACACTGGTCGATCGGAGGGTTTGCATCAATTCAACCCTACCGGCGAAGCTTGAGCGAGGGAGGGCTCTCAATCAGGGCGCGCCTCGACCAATTTGGGGGGTCATTGTCCTATCATCCCCTGGTTCGACCCAAGGTGGACCTCGCGATCAGCGCACACGAATCGGCCGTGCGCCTCGGCGTCTCTGGCACCCCAAGCGCTGCCAATTCTTCGCTCCAAGGACAACGTGACGCCCGATGGCTGGCATTTCCCGCTGGTGCACTTGCGCTACGCATCGGCCTCAGCCCGCGCATTTGGCTGCGCATGCAGGGCGAAGCCGGAGCGCTGCTGCCACGCACCACGGCGTCCGGTGGAAATGTGAGCTTCGGCTCGATTGGCGTGTTTGCAGCGCGAGCCGGGATTGGTTTGGAGGTACACTTCCGATGATCATGCGTGGATGGACATTCATCTTGGCCAGCTTCGTTGCCCTTGGCTGTGGTGAAGCCACCGTTCGACCGTTTCTAGAGTCGGTCGATGGCGGCGCGGGAGCCGATGCGTCGAGCGATGCCGGCATGAATACCACCCGATGCAGGTCCGACCTCGATTGCCCGCCCGGCGAAGAATGTGAGCGCGAAGGCGCGTTTTGCAAACCCCATGGTGGCGATGGTGGTGGCGGTGGTGGTGGTGGTGGCGGTGGGAGCGGCGGCTCCCGTGACGGTAGCAACAGCGGCCCGGGCTAGCCCGGGAAAACGCGCAAATCGCCCTCCTGACGTATGGTGTGGAATCAGGGTATCATCGCGTGCTCTGCCACGAAGTCCTGGAGGACCCGATGCAAGCAAACAGATATTTGGTCTGGACGGCTCTACTCTCATGCGTGCTCGCAGCGCCTGCGCTAGGCCAGGAGCATCCGAAAGAGACACCCCCACCCGATGCGCAGTCCACTGAAATCACCCAGGTGCAAGCCCTCCTCGACAAGTCCTTCAAGGCCATGGCACAGGTTCAGGACTACTCGGGGGTCATGATCAAGCGGGAGCGGTTCGGCGATGAGGTCAAAACCGAAACCATGAAGTTCAAGTTCGCGCGTCCGTTCAAGGTCTATGCAAAGGTGATCGCGCCCAAGGAAGGCGAAGAGGCCATGTACATCAAGGGGTCGAATCACGACAAGGTCCGGGCGCATCTCGGCAGGTTCCCCGACATTACCGTCAGTCTCGATCCCCGCGGCCGGCGCGCGATGAAAGACAACCGCCATCCGATCACCTCCTTTGGCATCGAGCACATGCTCGAAGTCACGGCCAACAACATCCGAAAAGCGATCCGGCGACACGAAGGGACGTTCAAGGTCTCCGATGACACCGTGCTTGGACAAGCCGCTTGGAGGATCGACGTCACGTACCCCAAGGGTGGGCGCTGGGTCGTCGCCCAGAAGGGCGAAAACTTATGGGACTTCGCGGAGCGCGTCGGTCAGGACATGTTCGTCATCATGGAGAACAACAAGGACATCGATTCGCCCACCGACATCGACGCAGGACAGCGCATCTTCGTGCCTTGCCACTACGCGGGGCTCGGAGAGTATTTCATCACCAAGAAAACCGGGATCCTCATCAAGGCGTCTTCATGGGGCCAGTCCGGACAGCTCATGGAGTCGTATGAATATCCCGAGCTGCACCTCAACCCTGGTCTGACCGCCAAAGACTTCGACTATCACAACAAGGAGTATGACTTCTAGGCGACCATCTGGCGGAAGACGCGCGCGTAGCCCTGTTCGATGCAGGCGCCTTCGAGGAAGCCGCGTTCTTCGAGCATCCGGTGGAACCGGGGGAGCTTGTACTGTGGGACTGTCATGATGAGATGATGCTCCAGGTGAAACCCTACGTTGTGCGGGGCAATGAGGGCGCGCTCCCATCGGCGGGTCAGGGTCGTCCGGGTGTTGCCAAAAGGATCTACAGGGTGAGGAGCCGGCACGACGGAATGCTCGGCCATCGAACGCAAGCGAACCAGCAGCTTATGGGTGGTCAACCAGGCGCCGAACCAGAGCAAGTACAGCATTGGATGGCCGAGAGCCCACAGTAGCGCGAAGAGGATCGCATTGGTGACCAGCGTACCGATCAGCATCTGGATCATCCGCGCACGACTGAGGCGAAGCGGGAGGGTGCCCTGGTTGACCTCCTCGCCGCGGATGACCTTGTACGCTACATAGCTCGTCCCGATGAGCTGCTTGAGGCCTGTCACGCCGAAGACGTCGCGGAGCACCTTTCGCGTCATGCTCCTCTTCGACACGGGGAAGCCGTCGGCAAGCGCGCGATCGGGATCGGTATCGCCCCAGGTCTTTCCGTGGTGGTCCCGATGGTGCGCGCGATACATGTCCGCGCTGAGGTAGATCGGGTAGGCGGCGAGCCAATTGCCCGCCCAGTCGTTGAGCTTGCGGTTGTTGAACAGCGTCCGGTGCGCAGCCTCGTGCATGATGATGGCCAAGCCGAGCTGCCTGGTGCCGATCACCGCGAGCGCGACGAGCACCGAGACGATGTTGGGATAGAAGGCAACCAGCGTCATGGCGGCCGCGATGAGCCCATAGTCGATGAACAGCATCAGCCAACCTTGCCAGTCGCTATGCTCGCGAAGCTCGACGAGCTCTGCCTTGGTAAACGCTTGCCGCCAATCGCGTGCCGACATGCTCATGCTGCCTCCTCCGTGTCGCCAACGCCTAGATAACGGCGCCAGAGGACCTGTCCTTTTTCGTCGTAACGAATCATCGCTTCGACCAGCGCATCACGCTCGCCGGCAGGTACCATCTGTCCTGGAAGGAGCGGATCGAGGGTGATCCAGCGAATGACCTCTCGGCCGAGCAAGAACGCTTCCTGCATCGCTCCTTCCAAGGGTAAGTCGCCGCGCCGTGCCGTGCTTGCCTCGAGCCGCGCACGAAGCTCGGCATACCCGGTGACGATCGACTCGCTGTCCCAGAGGTCGCGCGCACGGGCGCAGTCGGACGCAGATAGCTCCTCGAGTCGCGTCACCACCGCACTGGGCTCTACCCCAAGCCGTTGCAGAAGCGTGCGTACTTCGAGAACGCCACCGCGCAGGTTGTTGGGCCGGACGTAAAGCCCTTCGGTGAGCTCCCGGAAGCCGACGAGGCGAAGCGCACGCGTTCTTTTCCGGAGGGCGGAGCGGTCCGTTCGCGTGAGGTGCCCCGTGTAGACGCCCACCCAGGACCCGTCCCAGTCGACCATGCGCGCGGCCACGCGGCGCCAACCCATCACGCGCCGGCTGAGCTCGAGGGATGTCTTGCCGAGTTGGTAGGCGCCGCGCTCGGGCGAAGTGACCCGGCCGTCCGCTCGCATTTTGACCAGCGTCACCCGAACGGTGTTCGCGCTAAAGCCGAAGATCTCGCAGGCGTCGATCAGCAGGCTGACCCTGACCACGGGACGGCCGCTCGCCTCGGCCACCGAAAGAACCTCAGTAAGGATGCTGGTTGCGCTTGGGCGCATGGAGGAATATTAACAATATACACATAGAATGCAAATATATATTAATAATTCCCCTACAAACCCCGATTTCCAGGCCTATCCCGATCTGACCCAGGTTCGATTGAGACCTGATTGAGAGCGTCTCGATCTGACCCAGGTTCGCTTGGAGACGCGATTGGCGACAGGCCTGCGAGGACTTCGGCGATTTTACCCAGGTTGGATTCGAGACACGCCCGCGAGGACTCCGGCGCATGCTATGCCCGGCTGGTCTCCTCGATCAAACCTGGGACTTACCCTGAACTCTTCCTTACCACCCGAATCCACGCCAGCGCTCCGACGTGCGCTGACGATGTCGCTGGTCTGCGGCGTTCTGCTCCTCGGCCTGCCACCTTCTTCGGGGCTCGCAGCAGACCAAAGTACTCAAAACCGGTTCCGCATCGGTGCAATACGTGCCGCCTGCAAAGAAGGCGACGAAACGGGGCACGAGGAGCTCCAAGAAGCCGCGGTACAAGAGACCATGGCTCGATGACTCGAAAAGAGGTCGATGGCGCGCCATTGGCATCGGCACGGCCGGGGTCGTGAGCGCATTCCTAGCCCACGAGCTGGGCCACGTCTTGATGAACTTCGCCTATGGAAACACGCCCACGTTCGAAGGGGTGCGCTTCGGAGGCTTCGTCCCATTCTTTCGAATCTCGCACGGAATCAACTGCAACGACCAAGGCTGCTTCGACTCAGACGGCAAACCGTTCAAGGGCGGACGCTCGGGCGTGTACATGATCACGGCGGCTGGCTTCAACGTGCAGCATCTCGTCTCGGAGCTCATCCTCTCGCTTGATCCTAACGCGCGCTATCACCGGTCGCCGTATCAAAAGGGCATGCTCTTTTTCAACATGTCGCTTTCGACCGGATACGCCCTTTCCACCTGGTTTCAGATCAAGCCGCCCATCGGAGATGTCCACGGCATGGCCCGCGCGGCCCAGGTCAACGCGAACTGGGTAGCGCTCATGGTGATCATCCCTGCGGGCCTGGACCTCTATCGCTATTTCCTGCCCGACTCGAAGTGGGCGCCATGGGTCAGCCGCGGTTCCAAAGTTACTTTCCTCGGCGTCAGCTTCATCTTCTGAGTGAGCGATCCCCGATACTCGTGGTATCAACGCGAGACTATGGTCCTCCTCAATCCGAAAAAGCACAGCCGGTCTTATCCCGACGAACGGTCCCGCGAGGTCATGCTCAAGACGATCGAGTTCTTCGAGCGCAAGGGCAAGGGCCGGCTGAAAGACGACTATCACGCGAGGGTTTGGTATGCCGACTTCCTCGAGTTCGTGAAAGAGGAACGTATCTTCGCAACGATGTGCACGCCACGGGGATATGGGGCGGCCGACGCGCGTTGGGACACCTGGCGGGTCTGCGAGTTTGCCGAGATCCTGGGTTTCTACGGGCTTCAGTACTGGTACACCTGGCAGGTCACCGTCCTCGGTCTCGGGCCGATCTGGATGAGTCACAATGAAGCGATCAAGAAGCGCGCGGCACAGGCGCTCGAACAAGGCGGGATCTTCGCGTTCGGCCTGTCGGAAAAAGAGCACGGCGCAGATGTCTACTCGACCGACATGCTGCTCACCCCGCAAGGCGGGGGTCGGTACACGGCGCGCGGAAGCAAGTACTACATCGGTAACGGAAACAAGGCTGCGATCGTCTCCACCTTCGGCAAGCTCGCCGACTCGGGCGAGTACGTGTTCTTCGGCGTGGATTCGCAGCACGAAAAGTACCACTTGGTGAAGAACGTCTGCGCCAGCCAAAACTACGTGTCGGAGTACGCGCTCGAGGACTATCCCATCACGGAGGCCGACATGATCGCCAAGGGCGAGCATGCGTGGAACAGCGCGCTCAACACGGTCAATATCGGCAAGTACAACCTCGGCTGGGCGTCGATTGGGATGTGCACGCATGCGCTCTATGAAGCCATCCACCACGCGGCCAATCGGCGCCTGTACAACATGTATGTCACCGACTTCCCGCATGTGAAGCAGATGTTCACCGACGCCTATGCGCGCCTGGTGGCGATGAAGCTGTTTGCGCTTCGGGCTGCCGATTACATGCGGGTCGCTTCAGCCGAAGACCGCCGCTACCTCCTCTATAACCCGATGGTGAAGATGAAAGTCACCACACAAGGCGAAGACGTCATGAACCTCTTGTGGGACGTCATCGCGGCCAAGGGTTTCGAAAAAGACATGTATTTCGAACAGGCCGCGATCGACATTCGCGCCTTGCCAAAGCTCGAAGGCACGGTGCACGTCAACATCGCGCTCATCGTGAAGTTCATGGCGAACTACTTTTTTGCCCCCGGCGACTACCGCGAGGTGGCGCGTCAGGACCAGGCTGCCAACGACGACTTCCTATTCGACCAGGGCCCGACGAAGGGGCTCAGCAAGATTCAATTTCACGACTACAACATGGCGTATTCGAGCCGAGACACTCCGAACCTAGCGGTCTTCCGCGAGCAGATTGAAGCTTTCAAGAAGATGCTCTTTGCGTCGCCCCCCGAGGAAGGGCAGCGCAAGGATATCGACTTCCTTCTTGCGGGCGGTGAAATCTTTGCCCTGGTTGTGTACGGCCAGTTGATCCTGGAAAACGCGAACATCTACGACGTGTCGGACGACATGCTCGATCAGATCTTCGATTTCATGGTTCGAGACTTCTCACGCCACGCCTTGAACCTCTATTCGAAACCTTCGAGCAACGAAAAGCAGATGGCCTGCTGTCTCGACATGATCCGCAAGCCGGTTCTCGACGATGCCCGCTACCAGCGAGTATGGAAGAAGGTGCACGAGCTCAAAGATGAATACGAAATGAATCCTTGAATGAAGCATGGACCGAGGACGCCAAGCGCGCCCTAAGCCCTTTGAGGGCAGAAGCGCCAACCGCGCAGCGTGCTTAGTTCGTGCAATCGTCCGAGTCCCGGCCAGCGCATAGGTTGAGAGCGTTGGCGCAGGGCTGGTACCCTGGGCAGGCTTCGCATTCTGTTCTGCACGCGTCTAGCGCGCACTGGAACAGACAGGTCAAGCGAATGCAGAGCGCAAAGTCTCCGTAACACGACGCGCAGTCGGGCGACACGCCGACCTCCTGGACGCAAGGGTTGGTGCAGGCTAGGAAGCTCTGATCGCTGACTGGACCCGCGCAGCTAACGCCGCACCCCGCCGCAACCTCTCGTGCGCTCGTCGGGAACAGCGCCGTGATCGCGTCGATATCGGCCTGCTGCAGACATGCGCCCATGCCTCCGGCGCCGCCTGCACCGCCGACGCCTCCGATCCCGGCACCTCCACCCGTTCCGCCCGCGGCTCCGGTGCCGCCGGCGCCGGACATCCCTCCAGATCCCGCAGATCCGCCCACACCCCCAGTGCCCGACGTGCCACCAGTCCCACCGGGGGCACCTCTGCCTCCCGTTCCGCCAGACGCGCCCGTGCCACCGGTCGCACCCGTGCCACTAGTCGCGCCAGTTCCGCCGCCTGGAGGAGGTGGCGCAACACTCTGGACGCAGGCCGGCTGCGAAGCGATCAATGCGACGACACCGAGCAGACGGACAAAGGTCATCTTGCCCGAGGCTAGCAAAGCCCATCCCCAAGGGTCCAGGCGGGGCATATTTTGTTGCTAACATAAAATTCCTTTATTATAGAAATGTCATGGATGCGGGGGCTACCCGGGTTTTTGTGGACGGCGTGCTGGTGGGGCGATCGGTCTTTCGTTCACCCGGGATCGTGGTCCATCGTGGCACCGACCAAGGGGACTGCGCGGTTGCGGTCATCGTGCTCCAGGCGGTTGCGACAGACGAGCAGCGGGAAACCTTCGACAACATCCCTCGCTACGCGCGATGGTCAGGTCTGGGAATTCGCCAGCGGGAAGACCATGTCATCCTCGCCACGCCGGAACCCCAGGGTACCCTTAGAGATCTCCCATGGGACTCTTGGGGTCTGAGCGAGCGCCTTGCAGAGTTCAAGAAGGTTGCGGAGCTCGTTCTACGCTTCCACGAACAGGATGTGGCCGTCGGCACGCTCTCGCCGGATTACATCGTGGTCAATGAGGATCTGGAGCCCTTTATCTTGGGCCCGCGCCTCGGCCCCCGGACGGGTCCCTACGTGGCCCCTGAAACCGCAAGCTCGCGCCAGGTCGATGTCGCCTCAGACATCTATACGCTGGGCAAGTTGCTTCACTATGTCATCGGCGGCGAGGATCCCGTTCGAGAAACTGCAGCGCTTCCCAAGGTCGCAGACCTTCTCACCTACCCTGCGGGTCTGGTGCGGATCGTTCGCAAAGCGACTTGCGTTGACCCGCACGCCCGTTACGCATCCGTCGGAGATTTTCTCTGCGACGTCGACAGGTACGGTCAACACGCTGAAGTTGGATTTGCTCATCCAGAGGTGGAAGAGGAGAATCTCGGGGTCCTTAGCCTCGCGCCGCAAATTCATGAGATAGAAGAGCCCAAACCCGTCAAGCGTGACGAGGCGCCAGCCGAATACATGCCGCTTGGTGCGCCTGGGCAAGGACGCATAGGACGCCGGATCATGCAAGGCGTCATGCTCGCGATCATTCTCGGCTGCGGAACACTCTTCGCGTCGAATGCGATCCGTGCGAGTGGGGAGCTCGAACCGCTCGGTGCAGAGGTGGCTGCCGGACTTTCGTACTATCTAGCTTCCGCGGCGTTCTCCGATGACTTTCCGCCGGTCCTCTTTGGAAAGGTGAATGATGCATGGGCAGAGCTCGACGACAACGCCCGGCAGGCCGAGGCTGAGCGCTTACTCGACGTACTTTGGTCAACCTACGGCGTGCGTGACGGCTATTTGCATCGAGGAGGTGCCGTGGTGGTCCAGTACTGGAACAAGCACGTCATCCTGGTGAGAAAGTGAGGCGCACTTTGAGCAAGAGCACGCACCATCAATCGTCGAGCCCTGGGGAATGTTTCGCTCGCCCACGCCGAGGCGCTGGCTTCACCCTCATCGAGACGATGCTCGTCATGGCGACATTGGCTGTTCTCGCAAGCATCGGCTTGCAGAATTTCAATCGCTACAAGGTAAAGACTCGTAGGACGGAGGTGATCCTGGCGCTGCGTGCACTCGTCGACGCGCAAAGCGCACACCATACCGTTTATGGGAAGTACGCGGGGAGCTTCGCGGACCTCAACTTCTCCCTCGACCAGGGCCAACGAGTCTCGGCGACCGAGTTTAAGGGTCCGTACTACACATACGTTCTGTCGCAGCCCGACGGGCCGGACAGCTGGTACTGCGTTGCCTCAGGCAACATCGACGGAGACGCATGGCTCGATATTTACGCTGTCCAGAACCTGTAGCCGGTCTTGGCTAGGGACGATTGCTCGGATTTTGTGAGATCGGCCTCTTGTTATCAATGGATTTATCTAGTTATAGTGGATTATGGAGTTCGGGATGGAAAAACACGTTGTAATTTGGATCGCTTGCGTCGCTCTCGCAGGAGGCCTTGCGACGGGAACGCGCGCAGATGGGTACCGGATCACAAACCTGTCGGACGATGTCACCAACGTCGCGCAAGGCAGCGGGCAGGACAGCGGCGGCGGAAGCAAGACTGGAGGGGGCAGCTCCAACGGGGCCCCCAAAGGGAATCCCAAGGGCAGCGACAGCAACACGTCCAAAGGCGGAGACGGCAACGCGTCCAAGGGCAGCTCCAAGGGCAGCGGCAGCAACACGTCTAAAGGCGGAGACGGCAACACGTCCAAAGGCAGCTCCAAGGGCGGCGACAAGAACAAGTCCAAAGGCAGCTCCAAGGGCGGCGACAAGAACAAGTCCAAAGGCAGCTCCAAGGGCGGCGACAAGAACAAGTCCAAAGGCAGCTCCAAGGGCGGCGACAAGAACAAGTCCAAGGGCAGCTCCAAGGGCGGCGACAAGAACAAGTCCAAGGGCAGCTCTAAGGGCGGCGACAAGAACAAGTCCAAAGGCAGCTCTAAGGGCGCCGACAAGAACAAGTCCAAGGGCAGCTCTAAGGGCGCCGGCAAGAACAAGTCCAAGGGCAGCTCTAAGGGCGCCGGCAAGAACAAGTCCAAAGGCAGCTCTAAGGGCGCCGGCAAAGGCAGCTCCAAGGGCCACGGCAAGTAGCTTCTCGAGCGCAGGTCCGAAGCACCATGTCCCCGCGTGACAAACTCGAAGGTGGGCGCAGTGATCGGAGCCTGGCGATCATCGCGAACGGTACGATCGCGGCGCTGCTGCTGGTCTTCTGGGCACTGCAAGCGTACAGCCCCCTGCGCTACTACGCTGCCGTTCAAGAAGATGGAGCGTTGGAGTGGGCAACGTTCTGTGGATTCTTCCTAGGATGCTGTGCGTTCCTAGCGGCCGCTCGCCGGCAAGCTCAGTCGGGGGCAGGAATCCCTTGGTTCACCGTAGGCGTCGCATTGTTCTGCTTCATGGTGGCGATGGAGGAGATCTATTGGGGGCAGCGGATCCTCGGCTACCGGCCACCGAGCTACTTTCTCGAGAACAATTTCCAACAAGAATTCAACATTCACAATATTCTGAGCTCGCAGCTCCGGGAGCTTGGCGTCGAAGGGGCGATCTTCCTGTACGGCATCCTGCTACCCGTTTGTAGCCTTGTCCCCGCTTTGCAAAAAACGATTCGACGAGTAGGTATCGTCGCCCCATCGCCTCTGCTCGTTCCAGCGTTCGTGCTCATGCTCGTCTTCTATGTCTGGTACCCCTGGCGATACCTCGCCGAGGTCGTTGAAGCGATGCTGGGCTTTGGTTTCTTGTTTGCAGGGCTCTCGACGATGGATCTGTTTCGGGCCGAGGGCCGCGAACGCTACGCGTCCGCCGCGGGGTCACTCGTCGCTGTATCGGCAGTCGCGGCGCTCGCCCTGATGAGCGCAGCGTTCTCTCAGAGACCACGTGACGCACGCCCCGGCGACATCAAGGCAGCGCTCCTCGAAACCAAAATGCTCAAAAAGGACTTGCTCGACCTCGAAGCCGAAGAGGGGGAATTGCAAACCTCCTGTGGCTTGCATGACCGGATTTTCAACTTCGTGTGGGACTACGATGCGGAGTTGCTCGAGCGGGGCTCTTTCGCTGGGCTCGTCAAGCGTGGTCTGCCTCAAGAGCGCGCGGACTTCTTCATCGACCCGTGGGACACCGCCTATTGGGTCCGGGACCGCTGCGATGAGCAGACAGGAGACCAGGTCGTATTCGTGTATTCCTTCGGCCCCAATCGGCGAAGAGACTCCAGTCAATGGCGACTTCAAGGAGATGACGTTGGGGTTTACGTCCTGGGCGGCCCCGAGCGCTAACTCCCCGGCAGCGGATTCAAGCGCGCCGATGGAGTCGCGCTCTGCAAGCGTCCGAGGAGTCTGAGGAAGCCGTCCAGGACCGTTAGCGGATGGGGCGGGCAACCCGGGATATACAGATCCACCGGGATGTCCGGGGGGATGGATCCTCGCGCCGCGTCAGCTCCGGCAAAGGGGCCCCCGCTGAGCGGGCAGGCGCCGACTGCGATGACGATCTTGGGCGCTGGCACGGCCGCGTAGACTTCGCGTAGGGCGTGCTCCATGTTCTCGGTCACCGGCCCGGTGACGACGATGCCGTCGGCGTGTCGCGGCGATGCCACGAACTGAACGCCAAAACGCCCGAGGTCGAACACCACGTTGCCGAGCGCGGTGAGCTCCGCTTCACAGCCACTGCACCCGCCGGCCGATACTTGCCGCAGCGTGAGCGAGCGGCCAAAGAGCCGACGCATGCGTGCGCCAAGGGCGTCTGCCAGCTCGAGCTCCTCGCCAGATAAGACGAGATCCTCACGCTGACGGACGGCCAGGCGGTGATCGTTCGTGAACCGTATCGCATCGGTTGGACAGGCCTCTTCGCAGCGCCCACAGAAGACACAGCTGCCGAGATCCAGCCTGAGGGGAGACAGCGTGATCGCTTCGGTCGGGCATGCATCGGCGCACCCGCGGCAGCCCTCTTCACAGAGCGAAGGCGAGATCTCCGGCTGCCCTCGAAAGCGTTCGGGCAACTGGAGCGCATCGACCGGACGTTTCGAAGTCTGGTTCCCTTGCTGAAGGCGCGTTCGAAGAATACGAATCATAGGTCGTGCCCCGCGTACGAAAGGTTGAAGCTCTTGTTGCAGATCGGGAAATCGGAAATCTCGTTGTCTCGGAGGGCCATGCTGAGACCGAACCAGTTGTGAAACGAGGGATCGACGATCTTGTAGCCGCGGAGCTGTCCTCGGTCGTCCGTCATGCCGACGTGCGCGATTTCCCCGCGCCATCCTTCGACGAGAGCCACCACGATCTGCTTGGGAGCCGCTCGATCGACGTTCGTCGTGAGGGGACCGTCCGGCAGCTTCCGGAGTTGGTCCTGAACGAACGTAATCGAACGCTGCGCTTCGAGCCTGCGCACCAGAGCACGCGCGGTGACATCGCCGGTCTTTGCGACGGCCGTCGGGATGTGCGCGAAACGAAAGATCCCCACAGGGTGATCCTGGCGGCTGTCCCTCGTGAGCCCACATGCTCGCCCAACTGGACCGACCAGGCCCAGATCGCGCGCCTCATCCTCGGTCACGACGCCGGTGTGCTCAAAGCGGGAGAGCACCGAAGAGGTATTGAAGGTCATGTCGGCGACGCGCTCGAAGTCGGCTGCGTCCTTGGCGAGGCGACCGAGAAAATCGTCGCGTGTCGTGTGGTCCAAACCGAATCGCACACCCCCCACCGACATCAGCACCCGCCCGAACCGGTTGCCGGAGAGCCGCATCAAGAGGTTCAGGAAGTTGCCTCGCAGCCGGCCGAAGTACGACGCCCCGGGCAGGTACGCGACATCTCCACACATCGCACCCAGGTCACCGATGTGATTGGCAAGTCGCTCGAGCTCGAGCGCAATGCCGCGAAGCGCGTCGGCCGCCAGGGGCGGAGCTGCACCTGCGAGCGCTTCCCGCACCATGCAATGCGCAAGACTGTGTCCCATGGCGGTGTCCCCGGCGATCGACTCGGCGATGACGAGCTGGCGCGCCGGCGAGCTGCGCATGAGCAGCGCTTCGGCTCCGCGATGCTGATAGCCGAGGTGAATCTCGAGCGAGAAGACCCGCTCCCCATGACACTGAAAACGAAAATGGCCCGGCTCGATGATGCCCGCGTGCACCGGCCCGACCGCCACCTCGTGGACCCCTGCTCCGCTCATCTGGAAGAACGGATAGCCCGGACCCGGAGTTACCCCGCCTGACTGCCTCGGAATCCCTGCGTGTCTGCGAAGCGGCTTGAGCCACGGGTGACCGGGAATCGCGATGCCGTGCTGCTCGTGAATCTCGCGCTCGAACCTTTGGGCCTGAGGAAACTCCACCGAGAGAGACGACAGCGGCTCGCCAGAGCCTAGCTGCGTTCGAAATAGCCGAAGCCTGCTCGCAGCGTCCTCGGCCAGCACCAGGAACAGGTCATGGCCGCCGTCGGTGCTCCGTGGCAGCGCGAAAAACGCGACGATACGAGCGCCGTCCTTGCACAGTGCGACCGCTGTCTGCCGGAGCTCGTCCGGGCTGAGGCCGGGAACCTCGTCGAGCGGCATGGCGACCGAATTATAGCAGACCCCGCTCTTCTGGTTTGCGCCCGTGGTCTTCCCTTCAGCCATGGGCACCTCCAAAAAGCTCCGCCGTTTGGTGCAGCACATCGGAAAGCGGCTGGGGAATGTACACACCGAGGATCAGGACCGCGATGCACAGAACGAGGGGTGTGACGAGTGACAAAATCGGCTCGTGACTCGGTGGGCTATCGGCAGGCGCCTCACCCTGCAGCATCGGCAGAAGCACGTTTGCCATTCCAAGGAAGGCGATGGCGAGCAGCACGATGAAGAGGACGGCCAAGACGAGCTGAGAGCCCTGAGTTGCGGACTGGAAGATCACGAACTCGCTCATGAAGGGCCCGAACGGAGGAGCGCCGCCGATCGCGAGGAAGCCTGCGGTGAGCAGGACGCCGGTAAACGGCAAGCGACGCAGCACGCCCCGGACGTCGGCAGCCGTCGTGGTGCCATAGGCGCGCAGGACGTTGCCGGCGAGCAGAAACAGCGCCCCCTTGCAAAGCGAGTGGTTCACGGCGTGCAGCATGGCTCCAAAGGTCGCGGCTCCGCCGAGCCCCACGCCCACTGCCAGCACGCCCATGTTCTCCACGCTCGAATATGCAAACAAGCGCTTGTAATCGCGCTGGCCGACCATGAATGCGGCAGCAATGCCAATTGAGGCGAAGCCAAAGACGAGAAACAAGGTCTTGGCGAACTCGGCGTCTCCCGCAGCGAGCACGACCTGATAGAAGCGGAGCACGCCGAGGAACGCGCAGTTGAGGAGCGCACCCGAAAGCAGGGCCGAGACCGGGGATGGCGCCTGGCTGTGGGTGTCGGGTAACCAGGTGTGCATAGGCGCGAGGCCCATCTTGGTGCCGTAGCCGATGAGCGCCATGATGAAGGCGAGCTTCAACCAAGCTCGCGTCATGTGGGGCGCCAAGCGCAGAAGGTCGACGAGGTTGAGGGAAGCAGCTCCTTCGCCTACACCTGCCACCGCGTTTCCAAGGAAAAAGGTGCCGAGGAGCGCCAGGGCAATGCCGACCGAACAGATGACGAGGTACTTCCAAGTCGCCTCGAGTGCGGCTTTTCGGCGATAGAAGTAGATGAGGGGCGCGCTGGCCAGCGTCGTCGCCTCGACCCCGGCCCACATGACCGCGAGGTGCTGGCTGGTGGTGACGAGGGTCATTGCCGCCAGGAACCAGAGGAGACAAGGCACGAAAATGCGCGGCGCAGCCTTGGGGTCATGCGTCGCGTGAAGCACGTAGGGAATCGCGTAGAGGGCGACCCCGAAGAAGAGGACGCTCGTGATGGTGAGGAACAGGTGGCCTGGCAGGTCCAGGGCCAGAAGATCTCCCAGAGGCGGCGCGGCCACGAACCAGAGCGCCCACGCCGTAGCGAGATGCAGGGAGGAGACGGCGAGCAGAATGCCGAGGTGAGCGCGAACGTCCTTGAACGCCAGGGCCAGAAGGCCACCGAGCGCAGGCGCGAGAGTGAGGAGCAAAAGCGTCATGGCCTAGTCCTTGAGCTCCGAGAGCACATCGGCGTCCATGTGATCGAACGCCGCGCTGATCTGGTAGATCACGATGCCAAACACGAAGACGCCCACCAGGACATCGAGGAGGATCCCGAACTCGACGACGACGGGCATCTCGCGCGCAAGGCTCATCCCAAACACGAAAATCCCGTTCTCCATCACCAGGTAGCCGACGACCTGCGTGATCATCTTCTTGCGGGTCACGATGATGAGGAACCCGATGAGCACCGTGGCAAGCGAAACGGGTACGAGCAGCGCGGGGGCATTGCCTGGGAGCGCAGGCAGGTGAGCCGAAGACCAGAACGCAACGCCGACGACTACCGCTCCCAATAGCAGCGAGATGTGCTGGCTCACGAACGGCTCGACTTCACGGTAGATCGCCACTTTGTGGAGCGCCCTCATGAGCAGCCAGGGGATGAGGATTGCTTTTAGAGCGAGCGTTCCCCCGCTGATCAGCCCGGCGTGCGCGAGGTGAGATGTCGATCCATGGGCGGACAGCGCCAGTGGGAGCAGCGCCAGCAACAGGCCCTGCACTGCCGACGCGCGAACTGCGGCGGCAATGCGTGTGGTCGCGAGCATGAACAGGTCGACCATGATCAGCAGGAGCAGAATCAAGTCAGCTTGGTTTGCCATCAGGACTGACCTCGGAAGAAAAGAGCGACCAGCCCCACGGCGGCGACGACCGCGGCCCCTACCAGAAGCTGCGGCACACGGACGAGACGAAGCCTCGCCATCGATGATTCGACCATCCCCACGAGTACGGCCACTGCGAGCGTCCCGCCACACAGTGCCAGCACCCCTAACCAGCTTCCTCCCGAGGAAATGGGCAGGACGAGCTCGGTCACGATGGCAGCGAAGAGGAACATCTTCACCGAGCTGCCATAGAGGATGAACGCAAGATCGGGACCGCCATCGTCGAGGACCATGACTTCGTGAATCATCGTGAGCTCGAGATGCGTCGTCGGGTCATCGACGGGAATGCGCGAGTTCTCGGCGAGAAGGACGAGAAAGATCACCAACACCGCCACCAGAATGTCGGGATGAGCCGCTCCCCAGTCGGTCCATGGCAGCGCTGCAAAGGCGCCGCCGAAGGAGACGCTTGCCGCGGGAATGCAAATGATCGCAAGCGCAATGAACAAAGCGGGTTCGGCAAGCGCCGCAAAGGCCGCCTCCCGGCTCGCACCCATCCCTTCAAAGCTCGACCCCGTGTCGAGCGCGGCAGCCATGGTGAAAAAGCGTGAAAGGGCAAGCACGTAGGCGAACGCGATGACATCGCCGTTGAATGCGAGTGGCGCGGGACCCGCGCCAAGCGGGAGGAGGAGGCCGGCGGTCCAAAGCGCGCCGAGCGAAATGGCGGGAGCCACACGAAAGACCCAGGTCGTGGTGCGACTGTAAACGGCTCCCTTATGAAGGAGCTTCCAGACGTCCAGATAAGGCTGAAGAAGAGGTGGTCCCTTGCGTCCCGCAAACCAGGCCTTGGTCTTTCCGATGACCCCGAGGAGCAAGGGCGGAAAGAGAACGAGCACGAGCACGTGAACGAAATGCCCGATCACGGTCCGCCTCCGGGTAGCTGCCATAGAAACACGCCAACGAGCGTCACGAAGATGTAGACCAGGTACATCTGCACACGCCCTTGCTGAATGGCCCGCAGCTTGCCGAGCACGGCGACGAGCTTCTCGATCGCGGGGACGATGATTTGCTCACCCGCGATATCACCTGAATGGACTTCGTAGTGGGCCTCACGGGGGAAGTATCCATGCGGCGCTTCTTCGTGAACCGAGCGGTGAAGCACCCCCTCGAAGGGAACCAGAACCGGATCGGCGAACGATGAAGCCGTGTACTGCATCCGCGGGCTCGGCGCTTCGTATCCGCATCCCCAAGTCGCTTCGATCGGGGCCTCCCGGCGGCGGAGCAGTGCCCGTCTCACCAGGGCGAGGAGACCAGCAAGTGCGAATAGCGACAGCGCGACACGGGTGATCGGGACCAGAGCCGCGAGGATCGGATCGGCCGCGCTCGCGGTACCAGCCATGAGCAAGGCCGGTCGCTCCACGAGACGAAAGGCGTATTCGGGCCAGATCCCGATCGCGACACATAACAGCGCTCCGATGATCATCGCTGCACGCATGCCAGCGGGCGCAGGGTGCGCTGCCTCAACTGCGGCAGTACGGGGCGCGCCGAGGAAGACAATCCCGTACGCCTTCACGAAGCAGGCCGACGCGAGCCCACCGATCAGCGCCAGCGCGGGAATCACAGCGAGCGCGGCCACCGTGCCTGGACCGTTTAGGGTCCCTCCGCGAAAGGCCGCGATGTAGATCAGCCACTCACTCACGAAACCGTTGAGTGGTGGCAAGCCACTGATGGCGATGGCACCGATGAGGAAGGTGAGCGCAGTCGTGGGCATCTTGCGGGAAAGCCCGCCGAGCGCATCGATGGCTTTGGTTCCGGTGGCATGAAGGACGCTGCCCGCACCCTGAAACAGAAGCCCTTTGAAGAGGCCGTGATTGAGGGTGTGCAAGATCGCCCCGCCATAACCGAGGAAGGCCATCTCCGGATTGGCTGCGCTTTGCCCGAGCAATCCTAGTCCGATGCCGAGCGTGATGATCCCGACGTTTTCGACGCTGTGATAGGCAAGCAACCGCTTGAGATCGTGCTGCGCAAGCGCGTGCAATACGCCAAGAACGCCCGATAGTGCGCCGATGGCGATCACGGTGATTCCCCACCAGAGAGGCGGTGGGCCGAGCAAGGTGAGGACGCGGAGGACGCCATAGATACCCATTTTGATCATGACCCCCGACATCGACGCGGAGACGTGACTAGGGGCCGCAGGGTGTGCCTCGGGTAGCCAGGTATGCAGGAACCAGAATCCCGCCTTGGTGCCGAAGCCTACGAGGGCGAGCAGAAAACAAGCGTTCGCCATCTCGGGGCTCAGCGCGCCCGCCGCAGCGATCGAAGAGAAATTGAAGTCCCCGCCATGCTGCGCGAACAGGGCGAACAAGACGAACAGGAACAGCACGCCGACGTGAGAGGCGATGAGGTACACGGTGCCGGCCCGACGGACGTCCTCGCGCTGGTCGTCGAAGGTGACCAAGAAGAAGCCCGAAAGCGACATCACCTCCCAGGCGATCAGGAATAGGATCCCATCCCGGGCGAGCGCGACCCCGGCCATCGAAGCGGCGAGTAAGATGAAAAAGAAGACCAGAGGCCCAACGCGCCGATCGTCGCCGTGGTCTCGAAAATAGCCGGCCCCGTAAATCGCAGCGATCCCAGTGACCAAATAGATGCACAGCAAGAAAAACGCGCTCAGTGCGTAGACTCCGATGTGCAGCGCTCCGATCGGCACGTGCCAAGCCATCTGCGCGTCCACGTGGCCTCCGAACAGGAGCAAGTGCGCGGCTGCACCGATGCCGACGATCGAAGCGGCCACACAGCCGATCGTGCCTAGCATGATCGCGGTGCGGCTCGATCGCCCCGCGAAGAGGGCGAGGGTACCGAACAGCAAGTGGATTGCGAGCGCTACCAAGAAGGGCCAGAGCATCACATGTCGGTCCCTTCAGAAGCGCTGCACGTGGCCTCGAGGTGGCGCAGACGGGTCAAGACAGCATCCCGATCCGCTCGCTCGATGAGGAGCTCGCTCAGAGCATCGTCGTGAAGCACGAACGCGAGACGCGACAGCGTCTGTAGATGCAGCGGGATTGTCGGCGAGAGAAGAACGAAGAGGACGCGGACGGGCTGGCTATCGATGGCTTTGAAGTCGATCGGTTGAGCCAAGAAGCAAAGTGGGATGATAGGCTTTTCGATTTGAAGCACGACTGGGTCGCGCGCGTGGGGAATCGCAATTCCGCCCCCTATCCCGGTGGACGCGAGCGCCTCACGCGTGCGGAGCACCTCGGCGAGGAGAGCCCGGTCCACGTGGCTCGGAATTTCAGGCAATGCCGCGATCGCCTCGAAGACCCCCTCTGGCGTCGTGCCTGGCAGGTCGTAATGGACCCCTCCGCGCTCGATCGCCTCGGCCAAGCTCAGCGCCTCGGGAGCAGCGTCGCCGGCGTCGGTGAGCTGGGGGGCCATTTTGCGATTCCTATGTGCCCCCCACTCTTGCAGCTCCACCGAGTTGAAAAGGTATCGCCCATCGACGCGGCATGCCGGCAGAGCGCCTTCGCGGGCCAGACGGGCCACCTCTCGCTCAGGCATATCGAGCGCGCGCGCTGCTTCCGGAAGCGTCCAGTTCATGTCGACTCCTCGCCCATGTGCTTCAAACCTGCCTCCTCGCACCGGCCGGGCAGCCGATTTCGAAGATCTGCCGACCGAGCCAAAGAGGCCTGCGGCGATCCTCTGCCGTCGTGCGTCAAACCGCCCATGCTGGGGCTATATTCCGATTAATGACGTAATCTATTGATAACGGACGCCCTCCTACGTAAGGTAGAACCGAATGTCAACCCTACGGCATCGACCTATGAGGGTTAAAAGCGTAGCCTGATGGAAGACCGGCTGATGTCGACTAAGGAGCTGGCTACGTACCTGCACGTGGCGGAGCGCACGGTCCTCAAGCTCGTTCAAGAAGGAACGCTTCCCGGGGTCAAAGTCGGCAATCAGTGGCGTTTTCGGAAAGCCATCGTCGATGCCTGGCTCGACGATCAGATGCTCGGCATCAGGCCGCGCTACGTCGAGCCGACGCCTTCGGCCGCGCCGAGCCGTCTGCTGTCGCTCGCGAACTGCTTCGATGAGAGCCACATCGTCGCGGAGCTGTCGGGTAAGACCAAGAGCTCGGTCATCATCGAGCTTGCGGCGCACGCAAAGAAGCTTGACCTCATCCATGATGACACCTGGTTCGTCGGCGCCCTGATTCAGCGCGAGAACCTGATGTCGAGCGCCATCGGCAACGGTGTGGCATTTCCTCACACGCTTCGCCGTCATCCAGAGCAGATGATCAAGCCGTTCCTGGTTCTCGGACGCTCACAGGAAGGG
>Ga0114931_10000764_pt1 | contig 40075 bp, 23 predicted proteins | sample 2SBtaG_FD_89579 | JGI IMG/M metagenome (GOLD analysis project Ga0114931, IMG submission 89579) | Deep subsurface microbial communities from Kolumbo volcano to uncover new lineages of life (NeLLi) - 2SBTROV14_V59a metaG | ecosystem: Environmental > Aquatic > Marine > Volcanic | place: Kolumbo... | reverse complement strand
GCCGACGAGCTCCGCGGCGCTCCTCGTGGCCGTCGCGCGGTTGACATAAACGACGTTGAAGTCTGTATCGAGCAGCCAGATGTGGTCGGGAGATGCTTCCATCATCGAGCGCAGCTGTGCTTCTTTCAAGACCAACTGCGCCTGTGCCCGCTTGCGTTCGGTGATGTCGTGCAGCGTGGCCTGCAACATCGTCACGCCGTCCAGCTCGATCCGGGTAAGCACCACCGTAGCGGGGAAGGTCTCTCCGGTGCGCCGTTTGTGGGTCCACTCGAAGGAACGAGAGCCTTCGCGGATGGCCGTTTCCATCATCTCCTTGGCCTTGTCCTCCGAGGGGCGAGCGTCGGGTTGGACCTCGGGAGAATGCTCCCAAAGAGTTCGCGAGACGAGATACTCCTCATCCGGTGCGCGGAACATGCGAAGCGTAGCGGGATTCGCGCCGGTGACCCTCCACGACGGGGGCGCCAGGGTCATGATGCCGTCGCTCGCGCTGTCGAACAGGATCCGGTACTTCAGGTCGCTGCGAAGGCGCGCCTCCTCGGCGACCCTGGCCGCGGTCACGTCACGCACGGTCCCGATCAGACCGGTGCAGTTGTCCTGGTCATCGACGACCGGGGTCACTGCCACATCGCCGTACTTCTTGCCCGACGGGTACTCCGATATCTCCTCCCACCGGACCGTCTGTCGCGTCCGGATGGCCTCGGCGTATTTTCCGAACACGAGCTCGTGGGCCGGTCCGGGGATGACCTCGTTCACCAGCTTTCCTTGGACTTGACCAGCAGCCAAGCCGGTCGCCGACAGAAACGCTGGATTGACCGAGATGAAGCGGTAGAGGCCGCCCGGCTCGACGGCCACGTAGAAGATCCCATCGCTGACCGTCTCGTGGATCAGTGACAGCTCGCGCTCTCTCTCGCGCAGCGCTGCCTCGGCGTGCTTGCGCGCGGTGATGTCGGTGGCGGTTCTCTCGACGAACGCGATGAATCGATCCGGCCTGATCTGCACGGCCGTGAGCGAGGTGCGGACCGGGGTGCCATCCTTGCGTCGCAGGACGCTCTCGACCGCGACCCGACCGGTCTCCGTGAGGAGCGCAAAATTCGTGTTGTCTGCTGTCTCGCGGACATCGGCGATCGTGAGCGTGCGCAGCTCCTCGATCGTGTAGCCGAGCATACGGCCGGCCGCGGCGTTGGCGTCGATGTAGTGGCCGGCCGCGTCGACGATGAAGATGGCCACCGGGGAGTGCTCGAAGTGCGCCGGATGGCTGTGCACCGCGCTCAGCTGCGCCTGCAACTCCTCGATCAGTCGGGTGTCGCGCGTGGCGTCACTCATTCTCCTCCCCGTCCAACCTTCCGAGGGTATCCCGACCGGTGTTGCGTTGCACGCCCCATGGCACGGATCCGTGCCATGGGGGCGCCCGGCATGGGCGCAGAACAGAGAGGTGAAGCCGGATGGCACCTGAGAAAGGAGGTGGAGAAGCCCAGTCCTCCTGGGGACCCCGACGGAGTGCCCACTACCCGCCGACACGACTCGTTATCCCGCTGCCGTGTCACTCGAATAGTCAGCCACCGCCTCTGGCGGTGTGACTCCACCGGGCTCTGCCGTTCCGGCGTGCGAATGGGCGAGGCTCGTGGACGGCGAGCGGGCCGCGGCGCTGCCGTGTTGCCGCGCGGGCGACGTTGCCGCAAGCAGGTACCTATCTTCCAGGGAAGCGCGCTACCGCACGCTCGCGCGCGCTCCGGCCCCCTCGAGGGCGGCCACCAGCGCGAGCGCAAGCCGCTCCTCCATGCCTTCGGCGATGATGCCCGGCGCGGTCTCGATCAGGCGTTTCGCGTCTCCGAGGCTGAGCTTGACGTGATCGCGGAGCACCGCGATAAGCTTGTACTTGTGCGCGCCTACCTCCTCGAGGCGGACCGCGCGCAGCGCCGGCGCCGCCGTGTCCACCAGCGTGACGCCGCAATACGGGCACACGCTGCGGCCGGCGTGAGCCTGTTCGATCGGCGCCGAGCAGTTCGGACAGCGGAGGACGCCCAACATCGCGTCCCGACACTAACAGCCCGTCGCGCGCTCGCCAACGCTCCCAGCTGATGAAGACGAGGAATTCCCGTCGGTTGCGGCCTCCTGGGACGGCTCAGCGGACCGGCAGCGAGAGCGCCGTGTCCGTGAAGGGCAGGCGCACGACCGACTTGCCGTTGCCGAGGTACAGGTAGTCGCCGAACGTGTCGATGCCGCGCGCGGCGCCGACCGGTGCGGTGAGCCCGGCGGGAGAGGCCAGGTTGGTGCGGCCGCTGCCGTCCCGTTTCATCTGGTAGACGCCGCCGCTCGACAGCGCGACCAGATCCGTGCTCTCGAGCACGACCAGCGCGCTGAGGCCGCCGAGCCCGCTCGACAGCTTGGTGACGTTGTTGCTGTAGTTGCCGATCGCCGGGCTGCGCGGGACCGACGAGATGTCGCCAGTGTCGCCCGAGCCGACGTACAGCTCCGTGCCGTCCTTGGAGAAGGCGAGGGCGGTGGGATCGGTGGCCTGTCCTGTGATGATGATGATGCTGCCGACGCTGCCGGCCGAGTCCACGCCGTAGACCTTGGTCGCGTCGGAGAACACGACGCGATCGTCGGGGGCAACGGCGACCGCGAGCAGCGTCTCGAACGTCGAGTCGGTGACGAACGAGGTCTTGCTGCCGTCGGGCTTCACGTTCCAGAGCACGCCGTTCGTTCCCCCCGGGGCACGGCCGCACACGAGCAGATCGCCGTTGGCCTCGAGCGCGATGCCGGCCGCGGCGGGGACGCTGGCGAGCGTGCCGACCGCGCCCTGGGCGGTGACCTTCACGACCTGGTCCGAGGCGCCGAGGCTCACGTAGAGCACGGTGTCGCCGTTGTTGTCCTTGCCGAAGGCGACGCCGGTGGCTGCGTCCGCGAGCTTGGCGAACTGCTCGAACGGGCTGGGGACGCCGCCGCTTCCGCCGCCGCCGTCCTGGTGCGTGCCGCCGGAGCCGCCGGAGCCGCCGCTGGCGCCGCCGGAGCCCGCCGCGCCGTTCGACGAGTTTCCCGAACCACATCCGGCCAGAGCCGCTGCCGCGACGAGGACCGTGCACCCCAGACCCGCAAGAAAACGTCGCATACGGCCTCCACCTATATCAGACTCGGGTCGGGCTGACGTGGGCCCAGGGCGCGGCGGGGGGTTGACAAGGCCCGGGATTGTCGGGTGTTTCCGGCTCGATGACGCGCCGGGAAGTCCTTTCCGGCGCTCGACCGTAGAAGGTGAGGGATGGAGCGACTCGGCGAGTACCTGATCCGGCGGCTGGTGGGCGAGGGTGGCATGGGCAAGGTGTACGAGGCCGAGGAGCGCCTCTCGCACCGGCGCGTGGCCCTGAAGGTGCTGCGCCAGGAGCTGGCGCGCTCGGAACGGGGGCGGCGGCTGTTCCTGAACGAGATGACCATCCTGGCGCACCTCGACCACCCTAACGTGGTGCGCTGCCTGTCGTGCAGCGAGGTGGACGACCAGCTGGTAATGGCGCTGGAGTTCCTCGAGGGGCGCACGCTGCGCGACCAGCTCACCACCGACGGACCGCTCGACTGGACCTCGGCTGTGGGCATCGCCGCGCAGATCGCCTCGGCTCTGGCTGCGGCGCACCGGCAGGACCCGCCCATCGTGCACCGCGATCTGAAGCCGGAGAACGTGATGATCCTGGGCGACGGTAGCGTGAAGGTGATGGACTTCGGCATCGCCAAGGTGCTGCAGGAGCTGTCGCACACGACGACGCAGAGCGTGGGCACTCTGCAGTACATGAGCCCGGAGCAGATCGATGCGGGCAGCATCGATGGGCGCTCGGATCTCTACTGTCTGGGGCTGGTGCTGTACGAGATGCTGGCCGGCGAGCCGCCCTTCGAGTCGGCGTCGCCGCGTGAGCTTCTGAACAAGCAGTGCACGGAGGCGCCGCCGCCGCTGCCAGACGACGTGCGGCGCGGGCTGCCGCGCGGCGTGGAACGGCTCTTGTTCGAGATGCTGGAAAAGTCGCCGGACGATCGACCCGCGACCGCCGACGATGTGCTGCACGAGCTGGAACCGTTCGCTCCGGCGGACGCCGCGGCGCCGCGCCCGCGCCGTGTCGGCAAGCCGGAATCTGCCGCGGCGGCCGCATCGTCGGATGCGCCGGCCACGGGCAACGCCCGCAGCAGCTCGCGCGACAGCAAGCCCGCTCCGGCGAAGAGCTCGGGGAAGCCGGACAAGCCGCGCGCCGACACCATCGCGCTCGTCGAGCGCGCGGGCGCAGCGCGCGAGGTGTCGAGGCGCACAGGCGTGCTCATCGTCGTGGCGCTGTCGCTCTTCGCCGGCGTCGTGACATGGCTGGTGCGCGCGCATAGCGGACCGGAGGCGCCGGCGCCGGACACGTCGGCGGTCGAGATCCCGGAGCTGCCCGACGGCGCGCCGCTGGGCCCGACGGGCGCTGCGGGCGACTTCGGCGATCCGGTGCAGGCAGGGGACAACCGGTGAGGCACGCCGCGCCCGCTGACGAGGGCTTCGTCGCGGGTGCGGAGCTCGACCCCCTCGGCCGCGCCGCGCGCTGGGAGCTCGAGGGCGGCCGCGAGCTGTGGCGACTTCCGCCCGAAGATCGCGCGGTCGCTGTACGGCTCCGGCGGCTCGGCGCGAGCGGCGTGGGAGGCTTCATCGCGGCCGGTGAGGACGACGACGGCGTGTGGCTGGTGCGCGCCGCCGCATCGCCGACGCTGGGCGAGCGGCTGCGCGGCAAGCGGCCCATGCCGTGGCGTGATGCTGTCCTGGTCGCGCAGTCGGTCGCCGACGCGCTGGCGGGCTGCGAACAGCAGGCGCTGTTTCCGGGGCCGCTCGCGCCCGATGGTGTGCGCATCGACGACGAGGCCGCGACGCCGCGCGCCGATGCGCTCGTCCATGATCTGGTCGGGGCGCCGCCGCTCGCAGCTCCGTCGCCGCGCTGGTCCCCGCCGGAGCAGACGGGCGGCCAGGTGTGGAACAACGCAGCCAATCGTTACGTGCTCGGCATGATGCTGTACCGGCTTCTGGCGGGCGAGCATCCGTTCGCGGCCAAGGGGCTCCGGCTGGGGTTGGAGGAGCAGCAGCGCGGCGCCCCGCCCTTGCCGGACGCGATCGCGGCGGAGCTGCCGCCTGGGCTGCAGAGCCTGTGCCTCAAGCTGCTGGAGCCGGATCCGGGGGGGCGCCCGGAGAGTGCAGCGGGCGTCGCGGGCGAGCTCGAACGCTTCCTCGATGAACCGGAGCTGCGCGCCGCCCTGCCGCGAGCTGGGCGTGAACACGCCCCGCTGGCCGCCGAGCGCAAGGACACGCCGCTCCCCGTGGCGGCGCCGACGCTGGGCTCCGGGGCGGCCGCACCCAGCCGGGTGAAGCCGGCGCGGGCGCGCGCGCGCGGGTGGCTCGCCGCGCTGGCTACGCTGGGCGCCGGTCTGGCGCTGGCCGTGCTTGCGATGAGCCTGGTTCCTGACGGTCCGGCGCCGCCGCACCACACGCGCGCGCCGCTCGTCGAGCGGAGCACGGCCGCCGGGGGCTGCGCGACCTGCCACACGCGCCAGAGCGCCGAGTGGACCCGTTCGGTGATGGCCCACTCGGTCAAGAGCCCGATGTTCCAGGCGCTGGAGATGCTCGTGGAGGAGCAGGTCGGCCAGAGCGACGACTGTCCGGATGGAGCCGGCATCCTGCGCAGCGTCGATCCGGGGACGGCGTGTCGCGATCGCGTGTCCGGCCTGCCCGTGACTGGCTCCGGCGGGGAGCTGTGGTGCGTGAACTGCCATGCGCCGCGTGTGAACCTCTCGGCGTCGCTGCCCGCGTGGAACGCGATCGATCCGCGATCCCGGAGCCGCGAGCCGCTTCGCGATCTGCTACCGGCGAGCACGATGGAGGGCATCGGCTGCGGCTTCTGCCACCAGGTCGGCGGCCCGGTGCATCCGGGCGGCGCGCGCGCGGGTCGCTACGAGGGCAACCCCACCTGGACCTCGTCGCGCACCGGCCAGGTCTTCAGCATGCGCCCCGAGGATCAGCGCGGCGTGTTCGGCATCTCGAACAGCGGATACTGGCTCGATCCTTCCCAGCTTCTGGGCACCCGCGTTGCCGGCGTCCACGGTGCGCCCGACGTGGATGCCGTTTCCTATCTCGCCTCCAGCCGGTTCTGCGGCGCGTGCCACGACGTGCGCCTGTTCGGCACCGACGTGCTCGGTGCACGGAAGGGCGAGCACTTCAAGCGCTTGCGCAACGCCTACAGCGAGTGGCGCGACTACGCCGCCGAGGAGCGCCGCAGCGGCCGCCGCCCCGCGAGCTGCCAGGGCTGCCACATGAGCCGCTATCCGGGCGTGTGTGCCAAGGGCGCCGCGAAGGCGGCAGTGCCGGGCACCCGCAGCGGCGGCGTGTCCAGGTCCACGCCGACCGCGCTCCGCGACGCGTGTCCGCCGGGCACCCACTTCCGGGCGGAGCGGCCTGGCTCGCGCGCGAAGGGCTTCGTCGCCACCGCGTCGGGGCGCCCGGCGCCGGTCTCGCCGCACTACTTCTCGGGTGTCGACATCCCGCTCACGCCCGCGTTCGGTCGCGATCTGATCGACGAGCCCGAGATCGACGCGGCCGGCATTCCGCTGGGTGCGCGGCAAAGGCGCGATCTGCTGCTCGGGGCGGCCCTGCGCTTCGAGATCGATCGGCCCGGGCGGCGCGGCTCGACGCTCGAGATCCCGATGCTGATCGAGAACATCGGCGCCGGTCATCGCATCCCGGCTGGTTTCAGCCAGGAGCGCGAGCTGTGGGTGCACCTGGAGGTGACCGATGCCGAGGGCCGCCTCGTGTACGAAGTGGGCCGCGTGGATCGCCCCGACGAGGATCTCCACGACAAGCGCTTCCTGCGCGTCAACACGTCGGACAGGCTCCGCGACGGGCGCGGCCGTCCCCAGGGGCTGTTCGGCGCCGATGTCGCGGACGGCCGCGACGTGCCGCGCTGGAGCCCGTCACCGGAGTACGGCGGCACGCGCTTCCACGGTCGTGGCCTGATAAACTTCCAGAACGGCTTTCTGCGCTGCGTGGTCTGCATCGGGCGCATCGGCTTCGACGGCAGTTGCCAGCCGCTACCGGGGCAGGAGAGCGCGCGCGCCGACCGCTACGCCGACGGCAGCTACGACATCGACACCGGCGAGTGCGGTTCGAACCTGTCCGGCCGAAACGCGCTGTTCGAGACGTACTTTCCGGTCGGCGCGCTGGACGCGACGCGCGGCGCGGTGAAAGGCCCCGACGCCATCATCGATACGCGCTCGCTCGCTCCGCGCACGCCCGTCACGTACACGTACGAGCTGCCCGTGTCCGGAACCAGGGCGCCCTTCCGCATCGAAGCGGAGCTGCTCTTCCGCGCGTTCCCGCCCTACCTGATCCGCGCCTTTGCGGACTACGAGGCGCGCCAGGCCGCGCGCGGGCTCCGGCCGAGCGGGCCGCTCATCACCGACGCGGCGCTTGAGCGGCTGGACGTCGTCGAGCTCCGCCGCGTGCGCGCGGTGGTGCCGTGAGCCGGCCGGCAAGCTGGCCGTCGCCGGTGTTCGATGCGCCGGTGCTGCGCGGGCTGGACGCGCGCGCGCGCAGCGGTCTGTCGCGGGCGGGGCACCTGTTCGAGGTAGGCCCCGGCGAGCGCGTGTACGACGAGGGCGATCCGTCCGACGTATTCTACGTCGTGGTGCGCGGCGAGATCGCGATCGAAGCGCTGCGCCGCGGTGACGAGCGGCCGGGGGTGGTGCGCACGGCGCGCCGGGGTGACACCTTCGGCGAGGACGCTGCGCTCGGCGGCCCGCGCCGCGCGGGCGCGCGCGCCATCGAAACGACGGAGCTTGCCGAGGTGCCGTTGCGGGTGTTCCAGCGCCTGGCCGAACAGAGCGGCGCGTCGGGGCTGGTGGAACGCGAGGAGCGCGTGCTGCGCCGCGCGGCCACGCGCGACCTGCTTGGTACGCTCGCGCTGTCGCGCGATCTCGACGACGGAGATATGGAACTGTTGCTCGACGCGGTGCAGCCCGCCGCGTTCCGCCGCGCCGAGCGCATCTTCGTGGAGGGCGATCCCGCCGACGACTGCTTGCTCGTCACCGACGGACTGGTGCAGCTCTCGACCGCCGACGACGGCCGCATCCAGGTGCGGGCGTACCTCGCGCGGGGGGACTTTTTCGGCGACACGGACCTGGTCGGCGCAGGGCGCCGCTCGATGACGGCAGTGGCCCTCGGCGACTGCCGCTGTCTGCGCGTGCCGGGCCGCGTGCTGCGCTCGCTCGCGGATCGGAATCCGGGGCTCCTGTCCCGGATGCGGCGCATCGCCGCCGACCGGCAGGCGCTGCAGGAAGACGTGGTCGGCGCCGCGGGGGACGGCAGTACCGAGCACGTCTTCCACGACCTCTACCGCATGCAGATGGCCCGATCGCTCCTGGCCATCGACCAGCAGAGCTGCGTGCGCTGCGGGCACTGCGCGTGGGCATGCGCGGAGCTGTACGGCGTGGCGCGGCTGGTGCGGCACGGCGACAAGGTCGTCACGAAGCTCGACAGCGCGGATGACCCGCAGAGCCTGCTTCTGCCCAACTCCTGCCAGCACTGCGAAAACCCCGTGTGCATGATCGATTGCCCGACCGGCGCGATCGGCCGCGACCCGCGCGGCGAGGTGTTCATCCGCGATGAGCTTTGCACCGGCTGCGGCGCGTGCGCCAAGGCGTGCCCCTGGGAGAACATCCGCATGGCGCCGCGACCGGACGCGGGCGCGCCGTCGGCGGACCTGGCTGTCAAATGCGATCTGTGCCGCGGCTACGAGGCGCCGGCCTGCGTGGCGGCGTGTCCGACCGAGTCGATCTTCCGTCTGGAGCCGGCGCAGGACTTCGTGGAGGTCCGGCGACTGTTTGGCGCTCCCGGCCGGCGCGCGCTGGAGCGCGACGATCCTCGCTGGTTGCGCCGCGCGGTCGGCTTCGCGCTCGCGTTCGCGATGGGTCTGGGAGGGCTCGCGCTGGGGCTTGGTACGGCCGGTCTCGCGTTGCCCGCGCTGGCCACGGGATCGATAGCGGGGCTTCTCTGCCTCGCGCTCGGCGCGTACGTGTTTCCCAAGCGCGGCGTGCGCTACTGGCTCAGGCCGCGCGACGCGCCCAGTGCGGCGCGCCGGGCAGCGGGAGACCCGGGGCCGCGTCCGGCAGCGCGTTCGCGCGTGCGCGCCCACGCCACGCTGCACGTGGCGCTCGGGCTCGTCGCGATGGGCGCGGTCGCGCTGCACGCGGGGCTCCGTTTTCCGTCGAACGTCGCGGGCGCGCTGAACCTCGGCTTCTGGTGGGTGGCGCTCCTGGGCGTGGCGGGTGCGCTCCTGTATCGGGCTCTGCCGGAGCGCCTGTCGCGGATCGAACGGCGCGGCGCGCTGCCGGAGGATCTCGCGCGCGAGCGCGAGGCGCTGGTCGCGCGGTTGTACCGCGATGCGAGTGGGCGAAGCGATCTGCTCAAGGCGATCGTGGACAAGCTGCTCGTGCCGTATTCGCGGCGTCCGTTCGGCTCGCTGCTCCTGGTCCTGTCCGGACGCAGCCTGCGAAAGGAGCAACAGCGCCTGCGCCGGCGCGTCGAGCAGGTGCTCGAGGGTCGCGGGGGCGAGCAGCTCGACGGGCTGGACGACGTGCTGCGCACGGTGGTGGAGCTCAGGGCGCTGCCGGCGCGACGTGGGTTGACGGCGCTCCTGCGCGGCTGGTTGCCGTTGCACCTGGTGCTGGGCGGGCTTCTGTTCGTGCTGCTCGTGCTGCACGTCGCGGGGGTGACGCTGCGATGAGCGACCGGAAGACGCCTGCTCCGCTGGTGTCGCTGGAGAGTGCTCCCGAGCCCCGGCGGCGCCGCGCGCCGCGGGCCGAGGAGAGCAGCGACGTGCGGCGCTTCCGCGGCCTGCTCACAGCGATCGCCGTGGCCGTGATCGCGGCGCTGGGCGCGATCGCCGCCAGCACCGGCGTCCAGGCGCTGCGCGCGCCCGGACCGCTCGCGCGCCCGCATAGGCTGGCGCGACTCGAATGCGGGTCGTGTCACGGCAAGGGCCCGCCCGGCAGAGCGTGCGTGCATTGCCACGGCGCGCATCCTTCGACCCGGCCGGCGCATCGCCGGCTCGCGCGCGGCGGCAGGCTGGGCTGCCCGACGTGCCACGCCGTGCACCGCCACAACGAGGGCCTGGCGCTCCTGCCCGGCGGACGCGTGCTTCGCTACGGCAGCGGCTGGGAGAAATCGCTCGCTGGCACGCCGGGCCCGCCCCTGACCCGCGCCGTGAACGTCCCGCTGGTGCGCGCCGCCGCGTGCGCGGGCTGCCACGATCTCCGTTCGCCGTCGGATCCCGTAGCGGCGTGTCTCGTCGGCGCGCGGGGGGTGCGCGTGGACGTGTGTTTCGACGAGCATCGCCGGGTCGGCCAGGCCGGTCGCGGCGGCGCGCGCGTCGCGGCCAAGCCGGCTTCGCGCGACGCAGCCTGGCAGAGCGCGCGCGCGCTGGTCGCGCGCCCGGACGCGCTGGAGCGCGCGGCCGTCTACGGCCCCGCTGGCTGGCTCGGAGTGGGTCTTGTCGCCGCGCTCCTGGCTCTGGCTGTCGAACGCGCGCTCGCGCGGCGTCGCAGGGGGCAGAGCGAGCAGCCCGCCGTCCCCCGTGCCGCGGACGTGGTGCGCCTGCCGCAGATCGATGCTGCGACCTGCCTCGGCTGCTATGCGTGCGTCGACGTCTGCCCCTACGACGTGATCGAAGTGCGGCGCTACGTAGCGACGGTTGCACGGCCCGACGACTGTTGCGGATTGACGTTGTGCGAGCAGGTATGTCCGAACGGCTCGCTGGTGGTGCGCTCTGGCGAGCCCGTCGAGGACAGGCCGGGGGTTGATGATGCGCTCGAGTCGCGCGATTGCCCAGGGCTGTACCTCGCCGGCGATCTGACGGGGCTGCCGCTCATCCGCAACGCCATCACCCAGGGCGCGCACGCCGTGCGTGCTATCGCGCGCTCGCTGAAGGGAGTGCGGGACGGCGCCATGCTGGATCTCGCCATTGTCGGCGCGGGGCCCGCCGGCATTTCCGCCGCGCTCGAGGCGAAGGAGCAGCGGCTCGACTTCGTCGTGCTCGAGCAGAGCAGCGTGGCGGCCAGCATCAAGAGCTTCCCGCGCGGCAAGCTGGTGTTCGACCAGCCTCTGGGGATGCCCCGCGTGGGGGATCTGTGGCTGGAAGAGAGCACCAAGGAGGAGCTCCTGGGACGCTGGCTGCGTATCGTGCGGCGCGAAAAGCTGCCGCTGGAGGAAGGCCGCCGCGTGACGGCGATCGAACCTGGAGGGCAGGGGAACGAGCGTTCGTTCAGTCTCCGGTCGCTGGATGCGGACGGCAACGAGCAGGTGGTTCGCGCGCGCCGGGTGCTGCTCGCCAGCGGGCGCCGCGGCACGCCGCGGAAGCTGCCGGTCGAGATCCCCGAGAGCGCGCAGAACCGCGTCTTCTACCACCTGGCCGACGCGCGTAGCCTTGCCGGTCAGCGCGTCGTGATCGTCGGTCCCGGCGACGTGGCGATGGAAGCCGCCATCGCGCTCGCCCAGCAGCCCGACACGGAGATCACCGTCTGCTACCGCGGGACGGCGCACCGCCGGGGCAAGCAGCGCAACATCGACGAGTTCCAGCGCCTGGTCCAGAGCGGCCGCATCGCACTCCAGCTCGAGAGCCACGTCGACGAGATCGGCGACGAGCTCGTGCTGCGTATCCCGAGCGGCTCCCGCCGCCTGGAGTACGACGCCCTGTTCGTGATGATCGGCTGGATTCCGCCGTGGTCGCTGCTCGAGTCGGCGGGGGTCGCGCGGGGCGCGCGGCCGGGCTGACGGTTCGCGCGGCGAAATGGCGCCCGGGCAGCCAAGCGCGCCGAGGAGGCGATCGGACTTCTGGCGGATGCCGGCACATTGCTCGTCACCTCGCTCGACCCGGAGACGATGTCAGGCGAGCGATCGAGGGCGACGTTCACGTGCTCGCTCCGCCGCGGAAGCGCCGGCGCCGGCGCTAGCCTGCTAGGTCTGTTGCCAGCTCCCGGTAATCCTTGATGAATTAGCTGGGCGCACATCGGGCGGAGATCCCTTCGGGGCCCCGTGCGTACAACTGGGAGCGCCCGCCGGCTGTAAGCTGCGGCGGGCTCGTATCGTTGGGTTTTCGATTCCGGCGGGCCCTGGGCCCGGGGAGACGCGCGATGAAGGTCCGGAGTGTAGGTATTCTGGCGGCGGTGGGGATGATGCTGACGAGCCTGACGGTCTGGTCGCTCACGCCCAAGGGCACAGGCGTAGAGCCCGAACCGGTCCCGTCTCGACGATAGCCGGTCCCATCCAGCACGCTCCCGACCCCTCGCGCTTCACTGCCGGCAGGACGCTGATGATGGAGGGGCGGCTCGGCAACGCGCGCCTCGCCGCGGATCAGGACAACCAGACCTTCCTGTCGGTTTCCGTGAAGGCCGCGGCCGAGGCCGTGGCCAGCACTCCTTCGCCGCTGGAGCTCGCGATCGTGATCGATCGCTCCGGGTCGATGAAGGGCAAACGGCTGAACAACGCCATCGCAGCTGCGCAGGGCATGATCCGACGCCTGCGCGATGGCGACGTGGTGAGCGTGATCGCCTACAACACGCAGACCGAGACGCTGGTGCGCTCGACGACCATCGACGCTTCGTCCCGCGAGCGCGCCATCGCCGCGGTCAGCGGGCTCGAGGCTCGCGGCGATACGTGTATCTCGTGCGGCATCGACGCGGGCATGGACATGCTGCAGAAGAGGGGCGGCATGGTCGAGCGCATGCTGCTGCTCAGCGACGGCGAGGCCACGGCCGGCGTCCGCGATGTCCAGGGATTCCGCCGTATCGCGTCGACCGTGCGCCATCTGGGCGCGGCGATCAGCACCATCGGCGTCGACGTCGACTACAACGAGCGCGTCATGACGGCGCTGGCGCAGGAATCGAACGGCGAGCACTACTTCGTCGAGAATCCGTCCGGTCTGTCGCAGGTGTTCGACAAGGAGCTCCAGTCGCTCGTCCACACGGTAGCCAAGGACACGAACCTGACGATCGCGCTCGCACCGGGAGTCGACGTGGAGCAGGTGTTCGACCGCAGCTTCCAGCGTGACGGGGATCGCATCCTGGTGCCGATGGGCAGCTTCGCGGCTGGCGATACCAAGACGCTGCTCGTGCGCGTCCACGTGCCGCGCGGCGCGGCCGGAGAGCGGGCGATCGCGGACGTGAAACTCGACTACGACGATCTCGATGCGCGCTCGCCGGGAAGCTGCCGCGGCAGCCTGGCGGCGCTACTGGTCGACGATCGGTCCGACGTTTCGCCGGTCGATCCGCTGGTGCAGGGCCGCGTCGAACGCAGCGAAACGGCGTCCACGCTGCGTGAAGCCAATCACCTGTTTGCTACCGGGAAGGCCGACGAGGCCAAGCGGAAGCTCGCGACGCGGCTGCATGCGCTGCGGCATCAGCGCGCCGAGGCCGAGAAGTCCGCGCCGAGGCCGCGCAAGAAGGAAGTTGTTGCGGACTTCGATCACCAGGCCAACGTGCTGGGCCAGGCGGAGGAAGGCTTCAAGGCGCCGGCCGCGGCGGCTGCTGGCGCAGAGCCGGCCCATTCGCACGCGGGCAAGGCGCAGGTGCGTCGTAACGCAGCCGACGCTTTCGACCTCGCCCGCTAGGCGTTCTACGGCCGATGTGCGTCAGAGAGGCCTGCTTCTGGCGGGCCCTTGCGGCGCCGCGCGGTTTCGGCGGAACATTCGTGCTCGCGCGCACTCGAACGGGGAGGCGCCCAGGTGCTTTGTCGCCAAAGGTGTAGCGCGCGTGTGAGTCGGACAAGGCGGAGGACGAGATGAGCGACACGACGATCGGAAAGAAGACATCGCGGAAAGCGTTGCGTTGGATGCTCGGCGTGCTCGCGCTGGCGATGTGCGGTGCCGTGGTGGCGTACGTGGCCACACGGCCTCCGCCGCCCAGGCACGCGCCGGCAATCCAGGCGCGGCTCGAGCTCGCCGCCGGCGACGTATTGCTCGACATGGGCAAGGGCGAGGAACACGCCATCAGCGGCACCGCGCTCCTGGCCAACGCCAAGCTCTCGACCGGCAAGGGCGCCCGCGCGCTCGTGCGGCTGCCCGATGGTTCGACGATCTTCATGCGCGACGGCAGCGCGGTGAAGCTCGCGGCGGATTCGGTGGAGCTGGACAAGGGCGAGTACTGGCTGGACGCGCCTCCTACCGATCGCAAGGCCATGGTCCACAACGTCGGGGACGCCACGGTTACCGCGGCGGACGCGGGGCTATCCGTCAAGAAGACCGCTGGCGGGACGACCGTCTACGTCGCGCGCGGGATGGCGATCGTTACGTCGAAGGGCGGGCGCGTCGAGGTGAACGCCGGCGAGCAGGCGACGGTGAAGCGCGCCGCGGCGCCGAAGGTGGCAGCTCTGTCGTTCTGGGACGACTGGACCGGCGGCATGGCCGACTACCGCTCCGGCAACGGCATCCCCGGCGCCGGCAGCGGCACCCTCTACGGTGTCGACACGGGCGCGCCGCCCGGTCACCAGGCGAGCCGGCTCGAGCTCAGCCGCCAGGTGGTCAAGGCCGTCGTGCGCGACGGGCTGGCCGAAACGGACGTCGACCAGACCTTCTTCAATCCCGGGCAGCGCGATGTGGAGGGCTGGTACTGGTTCACGGTCCCCTCGCGCGCGAGCGTCACGGGCTTCTCGGTCGAGACGAATGGCGTGCTCGTGAAGGGCGAGTTCACCGAGCGGCACCAGGCCTCGACGCAGTACACCGAGGCGAAGGCTACGGGCCATGCTCCGGCCATCCTCGAGTGGGTCGACAGCCACACCTACCGCGCGCGCATCTATCCGGTGCCCGCGGGCGGCACGCGCCGCGTCGTGCTCAGCTACGCCGAGCTGCGCCCCGATACCGACGGCACGCTCGAGTACATCTATCCGATGGGCTCCGGCGATCCGGTGCGCATCGGCGAGTTCTCGCTGTCGGTGGACCTGGGCGACGCGGGCCGGAAGATGAAGATCGCGACCCTGGCGGATGCGCGCATCGAGCAGGGAGGCAAGCTCGTGACCATGCGGCGCTCCGGCTACACGCCGCGCGCGGATTTCCAGCTCGAGGCGAAGCTGCCCGACAGGCCGCCGCCGCTCAGGTTGGCGCGTTTCAAGGCAGGGGGCGACAGCGCCGACTACGTGCTCGCGCGCTACACGCCGGAGGTGGACTTCAGCAAGGTGAAGCAGCCCCGGGGCGACGTGGTGGTCGTGGTGGATACGTCTGCAGCGGGCGACGAGGCCAGCCGACAGCTCAAGGCGTCGACGGCCGAGGCCATCCTGCGGGCGCTCAGCGACGACGATCGCTTCGCGTTGGTCGCCCTCGACGTGAAGGCGACGGTGCTGCACCCGGCCAAGGGCCTGGCGCCGGCGTCGGATCAGCAGATCTCGAAGGCGCTCGAGGCGCTGGCCGACCACTCCTCCGGTGGCGCGACCGATCTCTCGTCGCTGTTCGACGTCTCGCTGGCGCGGCTGCACGGTACCGAGCAGCCAGCGGTGGTGTACGTGGGCGACGGCATCGCCACCTCGGGTGACATGAGTGGCGAGCGGCTCGTCGAAAGGCTGCGCCGGGCACTCGGCACCTCGCGCGCGCGGCTCTTCACCGTGGCCGTGGGCATGGACTCCGACACGGGGCTATTGTCCGAGCTGGCACGGGCCGGTGGCGGAACGATGCTGCGCGTGGACGAGGCGGAAGAGACGACGTCGACCGCCTTGCAGCTCGCGGCGGCCCTGAAGGTCCCCACCATCACCGATCTGGACATCGATCTCGGCGCGGGGCTGGACGACGTGTTCACCAGCGCCAGCGGCAAGGTCTCGCGCGGCTCGCAGGTGACGGTTCTCGCGCGTACCCACCACGACCTGCCGTCGAAGGTGAAGGTGAAGGGGCGTCTCGGCGGTAGACCGTTCGCGAAGGAGTACGATATCGAGAAGGACAAGGGCGTCCTGACGGCGTTCGTGCCGCGGCTGTGGGCTGCGGAATACGTGCGGCGACTGCTCGGCCAGGACACCGGCGCCGACGCCGAGCGCGGGCGTATCGTGTCGCTCGGCATGACGTACGGGCTCATGACGCCGTACACCAGCATTCTGGCGCTGGAGAGCGAGGCCGCGTACTCGGAGATGGGGATCCCGCGCAAGCATTCGAAGCTCCGCGGCGTGGAGCTCACGTCTCTGGACGCCCGGAGCGAGCGACGGCTCGCGGCCATGCTCAACGCTCCGCCGGTGTCCGTGACGTTCGGCTGCGATCGTTTCGAGCCGGGCTCGGGTGACAAGGAGCAGGCCGTCGCGGCGCGGCCGGCCGATCAGAAGGAGTCGCCGCAGTCTGGCACGCGCGCGAAGGCCGCGGAGGAGCAGGCGTACCCTGTTGCGCCGGAGACCAAGCCGCAGGCGGCGGCGCCGCTGCCTGCGGCCGCGCCGCGGGCGGCGGACGTGCCCGAGCCGGCGCCTTCGGTACTTTCCGGGCCCGGCAAGACGGCAGCGAACGAGCAGGGCGCCCGGCCGAAGAAAGAAGCCAAGCTGGCGCCCCGGAGGCACTACGCTCCGTCGCACCACGCGAGCCAGGCCGGCACGGTCAGCGGAGGTCTAGGTGGGTTCAACGCGCGCGCGCCCAAGGGCAAGAGCGGCGCGCTGGCTCTGCTCGAGAAGGACAAGAAGGCGGAGGGCGGCGGCGAGAGGAACGACGAGGCCACCGACCCCCTCCAGGTCGCCAAGCTGGAGCCCGATGGGATGCCCGTGCAGCTCGCGACCTGCTCCGATGCAGCGGCGCGGCCGCTGGCACAGCGCGTGCTCTTGTGGCGCAAGCGCCTGCGTACGGCAAAGTCTGCCAGCGAGCTGATCGCGCGCTACGAGGCGGCACGTCGCGCCTGCGAGCTCGGCAACTGGCGTGCCGAGCGCACGTTCCTCGAGCTGCTCGAGAAGCACGTCGACAACGAGGGGGCCGTGGGCGTCGTGCTCGGCCACTTCAGGGCGCGCCCCGAGGTGGAGAAGTTCCTGGCCAAGCTGATCCTGCGCCGCTCGGTGGATCCGCGCATGGTGGCCGCGGTGGAGCGCGTCCTGTTCGGTTCGCCGGTGAGCTGGGACAAGGCGGAGCTCGAGCTGAGCGCCATCGCGGATCTCGACAAGCGCATCGAGAAGCTGCGCGAGTACATCGCCCGCGCGCCGGAGGATCCGAACGGCGGCATCCGGTTGGTGAAGCTCCTGGTCGAGGCCGGGCACAAGGACGAGGCGCTCGCCATTGGACGGCGGCTGCGCGACCAGGGGCTGATGACACCGCACATCGCAGAGCAGCTGGGCGACGTGCTGGCGGGTGCGGGGCTGGCTGACGAAGCCGTGCGCACCTACTCCGGGATCGTCGAATTCGACCCGGAGAGCATCGCGTCGCGGCGCCTGCTCGGCGACATCTACCTGGGGCACGGCTGGTACGACCCGGCCTACCGCCAGTACCAGACCATCACCGAAGAGGCGCCGGACGACGCGCTGGGTTGGCTCAGGCTCGCCGACGCGGCGGCCGGCGCGGGTCGCGTGGACGAGGCCCTGCGCATCGAGCGCAAGGTCTCGAGCGCCCAGGGCAACCCCGGGCCGACGGATCCGCGCCGCTGGGCGCGGCTGTGGTCCGCTGAACGTCTGGCGGGGCTGCTCGACAGCCCGCCGAAGCCCGCCGCGGGGCAGCCTGCCGTCGATTCGAAGCGGCGCGCAGCCAGCATCAAGCGCAAGCTCAAGCAGCTGCAGCTCTTCAGTGGGCCCGGCACGCTGGTCCTGCTCACGTGGCAGCAGCTCGACCAGAACGTGCTCCTGGTCGAGCGGCTCGACGGCAAGGACGTGGGGCTCGGCGAGGTGACCGATGCGGCGCGCGCCGGCCTCTCGTCGACGCTGCTGTCCACCGCCGACGCGGCGCGCGCCGGTTTCGTGGCGCGGCTCAGGAGCGAGCCCGGCGAGCGCCCGGTAGCCCTTCGTCGCACGGACATTGCCTGGAATGGCAAGGACTTCACGGTCCGCGTGGAGAAGAAAAAGCTGCCGGCCGGCGCGACGGAGGTCGGGCTGTAGCCCTCGGAATCGCCTGGTAGCGCAAAGGCAGGCCGGGCTCGTGCATAATGGCGGGCCTATGCGCCGCTTCGTCCTGCTTTTCGCCCTGGGCCTCTTCACCGCCTGCTCGTCGTCGAATTCCGCCACACCGTCGGGGTCGGGAGGGACTGCGGGCAGCGACGGCGGCGGAGCCGGCGGCACGGGCGGCGCGGGCGGCGCGCCTCCTTCGTGCGACGTGCACGCGGTGAGCGGCTCGCCGCACTTCACCGACAAGACCGCGGACTGGGGCCTGTCGGACATCACGGGCAACCGCATGATCGCGGTCGATCTCGATGGCGACGACTACCCGGACCTGGTCGTCAACTCCATCGGCTCGAACCAGCGCGGCACCACCGACACGCCGGAGAACATGCGCACCCATATCCTGATGAACCGGCCCAAGCCGGGCGGGGGGCGCACCTTCGTCGACGAGACGCTGCAGAGCGGCTACGGGGCGCCGCGCGACAGCGCGCAGGGCGAGATCCGTTCCACGCAGCTGGCGGTGGCCGGCGATGTCGACAACGACGGCGACCTCGATCTGTTCAGCGCCACCTACACCGACACCTCGAAGGTGAAGAGCCCGCCCACGTCCGCCGACCTGGACTGTTCGGAGCTGATGCTGAACGACGGCAAGGGGCACTTCACGTTCGGTCCCAAGGTGGCGCCGTACGGGAGCACCGGACTGCCCGTCAGCGCGGCGACGTTCGCGGACGTGAACCGCGACGGCAACATCGACCTGTTCGTCGTGGGTTGGTACTCGAACTACGGGTTCTCGTACTCGGGCACGCAGGCGCGCCTGCTCCTGGGGCAGGGCGACGGCACGTTCAAGGAAGTGACGAACACCGCGGGGCTGTCGACCAACACCATCGGCGGCTACGACAACGGCAGCAACGCGCGGCCCGCCTACGGCGCCACGTCCTGCGATGTCGACGGCGACGGCGACATGGACCTCTTGGTCAGCGCCTACGGCCGGCAGTGGAACCAGCTGTACGTAAACGACGGCAAGGGCCACTTCAAGGACGTCGGCCGGGCCAGCGGGTTCGCTGGCGACAGCACTACCGACTACAGCGACAACCAGTTCTTCGTCTGCTGGTGCACCGTCAACAGCGACCCGGCCTGCCCCAAGAACCCGCAGCCCATCATCCAGTGCCCGAACCCAGCCGGCGCGTACTGGAACCCGGGCACGGATGACCAGCCCTGGCGCGCCAACGGGAACACCTTCACCACTGCGTGCGGCGACGTGAACGGCGACGGCGTGATGGACCTGTACAGCGCGGAAATCCGCCACTTCCACGTCGGCAACAGCAGCGATCCGTCGCAGCTCCTGCTGGGCAATCTGTCCGGCGGGCAGCTGCACTACGACCGCATTGCGCCGGACAAGAACGGCATGATCTTCCCGCATCCCACCGCCGGTTGGAACGAGGGCGCGTTGATGGCGGCCCTGGTCGACCTGGACAACGACGGCCGCAAGGACGTCGTGGTCGCCGCCAGCGACTACCCCGACCAGTACTCGCTCGTGTTCCACCAGAAGGCAGACGGCAACTTCGAGGAAGTGGGCCAGAGCTGGGGGCTGCATCACGCCTGCGCCAGCGGTCTGGCCGTCGCTGATTTCGATCGCGACGGCGATCTGGACGTCGTGGTCGGCTCCGGGACCGCGCGCGACTGCGGCAAGATCTGGTCGAAGAACGAGGTGCACCTGTACGAGAACGACGCCTCGAAGCTTGGGCACTGGCTGGCGGTCAAGCTCCAGGGCAAGGGCGGCGCGAACAAGGCCGCCATCGGAGCGCGCGTCATTGTTACCGCCGGCGGTGTGACGCAGATGCAGGAAGTGGGCGGCGGCTACGGCCACTTCGGCCAGCAGAACGACCTGGTGCTCTACTACGGCCTGGGCGCGTGCCAGAGCGCCGACAAGGTCGACATCCGCTGGCCGGACCAGAAGCTCTCGACGACCAGCGAGGGCGTGACGGCAGCGGACAAGCTGGTGACGTGGAGCGGGCCGTAGGCGCGCAGCGTCTCGCGAGCCAGGCCGCGCTGCGGCGCCGTGGCACTAGGTGCCGAATTCACGGGCAAGCTCCACCGTCCGCACGTTCTCGACCAGGCCGGTCGTGAAGTGCTTCCGCCACTCCGGGTCGGCGATGCGGGCGGCGCGGGCGTCGATGCGAGCGCGCGCCTCGGCGACGGCCTTTGCCGCCTCGTCGCGCCGGCCGGCGGCCAGTAGCGCCTCGATGTGCGCCTGGCGCACCAGCGACTCGCCCACCGCGCTCTCGCCGACCGTGGCCAATAGCTCGGCCCCGCGCGCTGCGGCTTCGAGGGCCGCTTCGGCGCGCCTGCCGGCAAGGTGCACCAGCGCGAGCATCGCCAGCGCGGAGCAGAGCAGCGCCGGCGCGCCCTCGAGGATCTCCACCGCGCGCGTCGCCTCTTCGAGGGCCGCTTCGGTGTCGCCCGACTCCAGCAGCATGCGTGCCACATAGCCGCGCGCCACACCGCTCAGGCGCTGGTTGCCCTGCTCGCCGAGCGCCGCTACGGCCTGCCGCTCGAGCTCGATGGCTTCGGCGAGCTTCCCGCGCCGCGACAGCGCGCGAGCTAGCTGCGCTTGTGCCACCGGGATCGAATTGGTCAGCCCCATGCGCTCGCCGAGCGCGAGCGCGTCGGTGAGTGAGCGCTCCGCCGCAGCGAAGGCGCCGATCTCCACGCAGGCGAAGCCCACGCTCACGCGTTGCAGGCAGGCGTTGCGCAGATCGCCCGCCAGCTCGAAGCTGTCCGCCGCGGCTTCGGCCAGCCGCACGCGTGCGGCGGGGTCGCCGCCGGCGCCGGCGCGCACGGCGTGAGCTTCGTGGACCCACGCCATCAGCGCCGGATCGGCGCCGTGCGCGCCGGAACCGGCGTCGAGCAGCTCGAGCAGCGCGTCGGCAAGTGCAGGCCTGCCGCTCAGGACGAGCTGGGTCGCCGAGCGCGCCAGAGCGATCAGCCGCTGCGGCGGGTCCTCCTCGCCCGGCGGCAGATCGCGGAGCCGCTCCGCGATGCCGACCAGCTGCTCGCCGTCGCCCGCCTTGCCGCTGGCCGCTGCGGCTTCGCCCGCGGCGCTGTACCAGTGCGCGCTGCCGCGACCCAGGTGCCCGAGCGCGTCCAGGGCGGCGCGTTGCGCCTCGCGGTTCTGTCCGCGCCACTTTTGCGTCTCGGCCTCGAGCAGCTCCAGCCCACCCAGCTCCTCGCCCTTCGCGCCGAGCGCGATGCCGCGTCGGGCGCGGGAAAGCGCGGCGTTGGGGTCGTTGCCTTCGAGCGCCTGGCGCCCGGCGCGCCGGTACCAGCGGATTGCGCCCTCGGGGCTGTCGCCCTTTTCGTAGTGCTCGGCGAGCACCAGCGCTTCGATCTCGCCGGCGCGCTCCAGCCACTGTCCTGCCAGCTGGTGCCCGATCACGCGGTCGCTCTCGGTGAGCATCTCGTAGGCGGCGTCGCGCAGAAGCGCGTGGCGGAACACGAACTCGCTCTCACCGGGAAAGCGGCTGGGTGAGCTGGGCGCGATCACCTCGCGCTCTTCCAGCTCCTCCAGCAGCTCGTCGATCGACACGGCGCCGTCCTCGTTGCCGAGCAGCGCCTTGACCGCGCCGCGCCAGAACTGCCGCCCGAAGACGCTGGCTGCGCGCAGCACCCGCCGCGCCTCGCTCCCCAGCCGATCGAGGCGCGCCTGGGCCATGACCACGACCGTGTCCGGCAGCGTGCCGCCGCGGCCCTCGGCCTCCGCCCGGATCAGCTCCTCGAGCCAGAACGCATTGCCGCCGGCGCGCTCGATCAGTCGCGCGATACGGGCCGGCTCGATGTCGCCCAGCACCTCGCGCACCAGCTGTCGGCTGGCCCGCGCGGTCAGCTCCGGCAGCCTCAGCTCGAACAGCCCGCGCTTTTCCCACAGGTTCGGGAACTGGTCGTGCACTTCCGGTCGCGCCAGCGCCAGGACCATCAGGGGGCGATCCTCGAGGTTGCGGAGCACCGCGTCGACCAGCTTGATGGTCGGCAGATCGCCCCAGTGCAGGTCCTCCAGCAACAGCAGCACCGGACGCTCGGCGCACTCGTTCCGGAGGAAGTCCTCGAAAGCGCGGCGCATCTGGTCGCCGCGCAGCATCGGATCCTGGCGCGCTGCGCGTAGCTGCACGCTCGCGTCGTCGGCGAAGGGCGAGCCGACCAGCTCGCCGAGGAACTCGACGAGCCTCACCAGATCGCCCTCGGGCGCCGTGCGGCCTACGCGCGCGCGCAGCTTCTGCTGCCGCACGCCGAGCGGTTCGCCGTCGCGGATCCCGGCCGAGCGGCGGACGGCCTGGCCGATGATGGCGAAGGGCGCGCCCGCCGTGATCGAGTCGCCCTGTCCGATCAGCACCTCCGGTGACGACTCCTGGCGCCTGAGGCGTCTGAGAAACTCGTGGCGGAGCCTCGACTTGCCGTAGCCGACCGGCGCCGTGACCAGCACCGCCCGTGCGACCGACTCCTCGGCGCACTCGGCGTAGGTTGCTTCCAGCGTGATGAGCTCGCGCTGCCGCCCGACGCAGGAGGTGGGCTTGCCGAGCAGCGTGCGCGCGGGCTCGACCAGCTCGCGGATGCCCTTGAGCGCGAGCGTTGCGCCGTCGCCGCTGATCTCGAAGCGTGGATCGAGTAGCCCGGCGGTGACCTCGTCGATCTGCACCGGGCGCGAGGGGCTGGTGGCGGTGGGCGCAGCCGGCGGGGCGCCCGACAGGAGCGCCAGCGCCCGATCGATCGCTTCGCCGACAGGTCGCCCCCGCGCCTGTTCGCCGCGGCCGGTGCTGAGCGCGATCCGCGTGTCGGGCAGCGCCCCGCGCAGCGCCAGGGCGGCGCGCGCTGCCCGCACCGCCTGGTCGTTGGCGTTGCCGCCGCCCGTGAGCGTCACCACGAGCGAGCCGTCGAGGAGAAAGCCCGCGTCGCCGCCGAACGGCCCGACCGCGTCCTCGATGGCGTCGCGATACGGCGTCAATGCGTCGGTGTTGCTGCCTCCGCCGGCGAGGATCACCGACAGAAGGCGCTTCTCGCCACCGGTGATCACGCGCTTTTCTGCCGGTCGCGCCGCGGGCCGCGCGCTGCCCGCCGGCCTGACCTTCTCGAGCAGCGACAGCACCTCGGCGCCGTCCAGGGGTCGCTCGCTGCGGTTCTTGGCGAGCATGCGCGTCACCAGCTCGTCGAGCTCGGGTGGCACCTGGCCGTTGAGGTCGCCAGGGTGCGGCGGTTCCTCCAGCAGGATCTTGGTGAGCAGTGCCATGACGTTGTGCCCCACGAACGCGGGCCGCCCCGTCAGGCACTCGAACAGCACGCAGCCCAGCGCGAAGACGTCCACGCGCGGATCCAGATCCTCCGCGCCCTGGGCCTGCTCGGGCGCCATGTAGCCGGGCGTGCCGAGGCTGCTGCCGCTCAGAGTCAGCCGGCGCGTCGCGTGACCCAGATGCGCGATGCCGAAGTCGAGCAGTCTGGATTTCTCGACGTCGCCGTCGATGAGGAAGATGTTCCGCGGGTTGAGGTCCCGGTGCACGATGCTGCGCGCGTGCGCCGCGCCCAGGGCCGAGGCGAGCCGCTGCCCGAGCGCGAGGCTCTCCGCCACGGTGAGCGTGTTGTGCGAGAGGACCGACGCCAGCTCCTCGCCCTCCAGCCACTCCATCACCAGGTAGGCGATGCCGCTCTTCGTCCGGCCGTGCGCCACGTAGCGGACGATGGCGGGATGCTCGAGCTCGCTCAGCACGCGCGCCTCGCGCGAGAAACGCTCCTCGCCGTCGGGTGTCCCGGCGAGGAGCGTTTTCAGTGCGACCAGCTTGCCCGTCAGGTGATCGGTGGCGCGGTAGACTGCTCCCATACCGCCCAACCCGGCGAAGCTTTCCACCTCGAAACGCTCTGCGACCAGCGAGCCGTGCACCAGCCGCGTGCCCAGGTCGAGCGGCGAGCTCTGGCTCGGCGCGGTGCGCGCGGAGTCCGGCGGTATGGCCACCCCCGGGCGGCGTGCGGGATGCTCTTCCGACACCAGCCGAGGGTAGCACCCGCGGCGGCGCCCGGAGTAGCCCCCGGGGGGCCTTGCCTCCCGGGCACAGGGTGTGGATCATCGGCGCATGCTGGACCTCGACGATGAAGCCGGGGCCAGGGCGGAGCTGCAGCGCATCGTCGGGCTAGGGGATGCGGTGCTCGGAAACCTGCTCATCACGCAGCGCTATCACGATCTGTCGCAGGGGCTCGCAAGCGTTCTGGGGCGGAAGAATGTCAACTGGTCGACGTTTGCGACCTGGGCGTCGAAGACCGCCGGTGAGTCGATCCGCGACGAAGAGCTGCCGAAGCCGCTGCTGGATCTGCTCGAGGGTGCGGGTCGGTTCGATAACGCGCTCGAATGGCTCAACCGCAGCATCTTCGGAGGGCAGACCGCGGCCGCGCTTCAACGCGCCGACGTGATCGAGCGTGTCGAGCGCACGCTGGGCGACGTGAGCCACACGATTGCCGAGGGCAACCTGAAGGTGTTCGCGGAGCTGGCTCCGGAGTTCCTGCGTGCGATCGTGGCGTTCGGTAGAGATACGGAGTTCAACCAGACGACGATCGAGGATCTGCTGACGGAGCACGTCGCCGCTCGAGTCGGGGAAAAGTCCGGCGATCCGGCTCTGGCCCGCGAGGTCCACGACAACCGCGACCAGCATCTGGGCCCGCTGCTCCACCTCGTCACCGGCGCGTGGCGGCCGTTCGCCACGCACTACCTGATGCGGCTGGCGCTGCCCGGCCATGCGAGCCTGTCCCTCGGTGCCGACGTGCCGCCCCTGAGCAGGGGCCAGGAGTTCCCCGCGCCGCTGCTGGATCTGACCTGCCCGGGTTGGTCACCTTCGCCGAGCACTACCTCGCTACGCTCGTCTCGGAGGCCGGCACGGGCGCGCACGACTGGGCCAACCTCGACCAACGCATGGACTTCATCCTGGATCTGTTCCGCACGAAACAGCAGACCGTCGCGCTGCTCGGTCAACCGTTCGACGAGCGGGTGCGCACCGGAATCGAGGCGGGCCGGGTGCCCGGGGGCCCTGTCGACTGACGGGCTGGGCCGGTTGACATCGCGGCGACGGCCACGAATGTTCCCGCAGGCCATGAAGCCCGGCGACCACCCCGACTTCTTCCGCTTCCCGCCGCCTCCGGGCCGCTCGCGGGAGAGCACGATCCGCCTGGATGCGGAGGGTCGCTTCTGGCACGACGGCGAGCCCATCACGCACGCCGGCATGGCGCGGGCGTTCGCGTCCTGGATCGACCGCCACCCGGACGACGGTCGCTACATCCTCACCAACGGCTTCGACTGGACGTACTTCACGGTCGACGACGTGCCGTACTTCGTCCGGTCGCTGCGCATCCAGGGGGACCGCGCCATTCTCCAGCTCTCCGACGGCAGCGAGGAGCCGCTCGACCCCTCCACGCTGGAAGTGGGACCGCGCGACGCCCTCTACCTCAAGGTCAAGGAAGGTAGCTTCGACGCCCGCTTCACGCAGTCGGCCCAGACGGCCCTGGGCCCGCTGCTGGTCGAGGACGAGGACGGCGAGCCGGCGCTCCGCCTCGGAGGCCGGGACTACCGCATCGGGCATCGATCGCATCCGACGGCGTAGCGCTGGGATTCCGCGGCGGGCGCGGTCGTGGAATAATGCCCGCCAATGCGAGTGCTGGTGGCCGACAGGCTTTGCGAGGGTGCCCTGGATGAGATGCGGACCCTGGGGGTGGAGGTGGTGTATGCCCCGGATACGCAGCCGGAGCAGCTGCCACGCGCCCTCCAGGGCGTGGGCGTGCTCATCGTGCGCGGCACCGAGGTGTCTGGACCGGCCATCGAGTCGGCCGAGGCGCTGAACCTCATCATCCGGGCCGGCGCAGGGGTCAGCAACATCGACGTCCACGCCGCCAGTGAGCGCGGCGTCTATGTCGCCAACTGCCCCGGCAAGAACGCCTACGGTGTCGCCGAGCTGACCTTCACGCTGATCGGCTGCCTCGACCGGCGCGTGCCCGACGCTGTCGACAGCCTGCGCGCCGGCCGCTGGGAGAAGCACGAGTACGCCCAGGCTGTCGGGCTGCGCGGCCGCCGGCTCGGCATCGCCGGGCTCGGACACGTCGGTCGCGCCGTCGCGCGCCTGGCGGTCGCCTACGGCCTCGAACCCCGCGCCTGGAGCCGTTCGCTCACCGTCGCGCGCGCTGCCGATCTCGGGATCGCCCGCGCGGGCAGCCTGGAGGAGCTCGCGAGCCGCTCCGACATCTTCACGGTGCACCTCGAGCTAAGCGACCGCACGCGCGGCATCATCTCGCGCAGCGTGCTCGAGGCTTTGCCCAACGGCGCGTTCTTCGTCAACACCGCGCGCAGCGAGCTGGTCGACTACGACGCCCTGGTCGAGCTCGCGCCGAAAAAGAACCTGCGCGTCGGCCTCGACGTGCTGCCCGGCGAGCCCGAGCTGCGCGAAGGCAGCTACGACCACCCCATCCTGCACGCGGGTCTGGTCTACGCCACGCCGCACATCGGCGCTTCCACCGACCAGGCCCAGCTCGCCATCGCCGACGAGACAGTGCGCATCCTCAGGAGCTTCATCGTCAAGGGCGAGGTGCCGAACGTCGTCAACATCTCCGCCACCTCGCGCGCCCGTTACCAGCTCGTCGTGCGCCACCGCGATCGCGTCGGCGCCCTGGCGGTCGTGCTCGGCGTCCTCAAACGCCACGGCATCAACATCCAGGAGGTCGACAACACGGTCTTCGAAGGCGGGCGCGCCGCCTGCGCCAAGGTCCGCCTCGATACGCGCCCGTCCGAAGCTTGCCTCATGGAGATCATGGCCTACGACGACAAGGTCCTGCACGTCGACATCGTGACCCTGCCAAACCTCGCGTAGGGGCCGGGTGCGAGCACGGCGAGTCGCCGGGTCTCGCGGCAGGTCGCGCGCTGCCAACGGCAGGGCAGGGGGCAGGTCCTGGCAGCCGCTGCATCCGGAGAAATGGCGCGACACCGAAGGCTTGCCGCGGCCCGTTCGCCGTCGCGGGGGAAGCGACGACAATTCGGGGGACATAACCGGTGATGTGGGCTCGAGCGTCGCCTGCCGGCGCCGTCGCGGGGGAAGCGACGACAATTCCGGGGACATAACCGGTGATGTGGGCTCGAGCGTCGCCTCCGGTTGGAAGCGCGGCTCGCGCCTGACCGTTCGCGAAATCCGCGCACCCAGACGACGCCGCGCCCTGACGCGCTCCGGGCGACACACCGGCCGGCGCGCCGGAACGATGCGCCCGCCCCGCGCGGTGGATCCCGCCCTGTTCCGTGGAGCGACGGACCCTCCAGAAGAAGCCGGGAAATGACCCCGGAAGGGGCTGGCGCGGGCGGCGGATTGATCCACAATCTGCAGGGGTTCCGCCGACTGCAAGGCTGCTTGCGCAAGGGCCTTGGCTCGGTTAGAGTCCGCGCCGACAACCGGGTGGATCCTGCTCGCGGGCCCCCTTCACAGGGTCCGTTTTTTTTTACCCGGCGCCCGGCCCCAGGCGCGGCTATCACCCGGGATCCGGCATCCGACAACCTCATGAACATCGCTCACGAACAGCTCAAGGGACTCCATCGCGACCGCGTTATCTCGGCCGTCGAGCCCGTGCTGCGTGCGCATGGTGTCGAGGGAGTGGAGCTTTGCTGGCGTACGGATGCGGGTGGGCGTGTTCTCGAGCTCACCGTGGAGCGGCCGGACTCGAAGGTGCCCGGCGCCGGCATCACCATCGACCTGTGCTCGGAGATCTCGCGGGATCTGTCCGCGGCGCTCGACGTGGCTGACGTGATTCCGCAGAGTTATCGCCTGCAGGTCGGCTCTCCGGGGCTCGAGCGGTCGCTGTACAGCGCAGGCGACTACGTGCGCTTCGCGGGACAGAACGCGCGGCTCAAGTTGCGCGAGGTCGTCGACGGCCAGCGCGTCCTGCACGGTACCCTTCACGGCCTCGACGACGAGGGCCGTGTCGTGATCGAGACCGACCGGGGGGAAATCGGTCTGGAGATCGACATCATCGACAGCGCCCGCCTCCAGTTCGACTGGAAACGGGGCGGGGCATCTGCCGGCAAGCCCGGGGCTCGCCGGCAATCAGCGGGTAGTGGGCAGAAGGCCCACAAGCCAGAGCGGAGCAGGTGATCATGGCAGCTCACGGAGCAGGCTTGGACATCGATCTCGGCAGCATTGTCGAGCAGGTTGCCCAGGAAAAGGGCATCGACAAGCAGATCCTCATCGAGACGATGGAGGCGGCCATCCTCAAGGCGGCGCAGGCGGCGTTCGGGCCGACCCGCGAGCTCGAGGCGCGCTTCAATCCCGATACCGGTCAGATCGATCTCTTCCAGTACATGACGGTCGTGGAAGAGGTGGAGGAGCCCGAGCGCGAGATCGCGATGGACGACGCGCGCACGCACGGCCTCGAGGCGGAAATCGGCGAGGAGCTTGGCTTCCAGGTGTTCTGGCATCCGCGGGATGCCGACCGCGCGCGTCAGCAGGACAAGGAGTTCGGCTCCGTCCTCGACATCAAGCAGGCGCGCAGTGCCTTCGGCCGCATCGCGGCGCAGACGGCGAAGCAGGTGCTGCTGCAGCGGGTGCGCGATGCCGAACGCGATATCATCTACAACGAGTACAAGGACCGCCAGGGTCAGCTGATCCGCGGCATCATCCGGCGCTTCGAGAAGGGGCACAACATCATCGTGGACCTCGGGCGCACCGAGGGCGTGTTGCCGTCGCGCGAGCAGACGCCGCGCGAGACCTACCGCCCCGGCGACCGCATCGTGGCGTTCGTGAAGAACATCGACCGCGAGGCGCGTGGTCCGATGATCATCCTCAGCCGCAGCGATCCGCATCTGGTGGAGAAGCTGTTCGAGGCCGAGGTTCCGGAGATCTACGAGGGTATCGTCAAGATCGTCGGCGTCGCCCGCGAGCCCGGCTCGCGCAGCAAGATCTCGGTGGCGACGCGCGACTCGGACGTGGATCCGGCGGGCGCGTGCGTGGGCATCAAGGGCTCGCGCGTGCAGGCGGTCGTGCAGGAGCTTCGCGGCGAGAAGATCGACATCGTTCCGTTCGACCGCGATTCGGCGCGCTACATCATCAACGCCATCCAGCCCGCCGAGGTGAACAAGGTTATCGTCGACGAGGCCGACCACCGCATGGAGCTGGTGGTGCCGGACGAGAAGCTGTCGCTTGCCATCGGCCGCAAGGGCCAGAACGTGCGTCTCGCCTCCCAGCTCACCGGCTGGAAACTCGACATCATCAGCGAGAGCAAGTTCAAGCAGATGGAAGAGGAAGCGCTGCAGGCGCTGCGCGAGATCGACGACGTGGACGAGGACCTCGCCCGCGCCATGTATCGGCTGGGCTTCCGCGCACTCGAGGAGATCGCCGAGGCCACGGTCGAGGAGCTGGTGCCGATCCAGGGCCTCGGCACGCCGGAAGCGGCCCAGTCGCTCAAGGTCCGCGCCGAGACGACCATGGAGCGCCTACGCAAGGATCGCATCGAGCAGGCCGCCAGCCGCGTCGAGCCGCTGACGGAGCGCGACAAGCTGCGCTTCGTGCGCGGCGTGGGGCTGCGCACGCTCCAGCTCCTGGAGGAGGCGGGCTACCGCTCGGTGCAGGATCTGGCTCGCGAGGATCCCGATCGCCTGGCCATCAAGACAGGGCTCGGCATCAAGAAGGCGCGCCAGGTGCAGCAGGGCGCGGTGCACTTCCTCGACAACGAGGGCCCGGAGATCGAGGCAGCGCGGCAGGCCGCGCAGGCCGCCGCGCCCGAGCCGGCTGAGCCTTCTGCGGTAGAAGCGACCGCGAAGCAGTAGCAGGAGCAGGAGCAAGACACGAGGCATGATGGCCGCGACCCGCACCCAGCAGAGTCCGTCGGCCCGCCGTCCGCGGCGGAGTCCGGTGCGGACGTGTGTGGGTTGCCGCGCCGAGGTCCCGCAGGCCGAGCTGGTCCGCTTCGTGCTCGGTCCCGAGGGCGAGGTCGTGCCGGATGTCGCGGGCAGCGCTTTCGGGCGCGGCGCGTGGCTGCATCCGCGCCCGGATTGCCTCGAAAGGGCCGCGCGCGGCGGGCTCGCGCGCAGTTTCCGCGCGGCGGTCACCGCTTCGGCGCCTGCGCTGGCGACAGCCCTCGCGGACGCGGCAAGCCGCCGGGTTCTAGGTCTGCTCTCGGCAGCACGCCGTGCGGGGCAGCTCGCGATCGGTTCCGACGCGGTCAAGGAAGCGCTCGCCTCCGGCAGCGCGCTCCGGGTCGTCGTCGCGACGGACGCGCGGGCTGCGGCTACGACCCCGTGGGTCGAGGAAGCCGTGCGGGCGGGACGCGCGGCGGCGTGGGGAAACAAGGACGCGATCGGCCGTGCTGTGGGCCGGAGCGAAGTGGGTGTGGTTGCAGTCCTCGACGAGGGCTTCGCCAACGCCCTGTCGAAGACGATCGAGATGGCGCACATTACGGCGCCGAGTGGTTCGAGGAACGTCGGGGCGGACGTTTCCACGGAGGTTCGATGAGCAGCAAGCTGCGTGTCTACGAGGTTGCCCGCGATCTGGGCATGGACAACAAGGCGCTGGTCGCCCTGTTCCAGTCCGTCGGGGTTTCCGAGGTGCGCAATCACATGAGCGCGGTCGCGCCCGAAGCGGTCGATCGCGTCAAGCGACACCTCGAGAAGCAGAAGGCGCAGAAGGTCGTCGAGGAGCGGATCCGTCCGACGGTCGTCAAGCGTCGTGCGATCAAGAAGCCCGCTCCGCCGAAGGCGAAGGAACCGGCGGCAGCAGAGGCCAGACCGGCCCCGGCTCCCGCCGTGCAGAAGCGGGCCCAGGCTGCTCCTGCTGCTCCGGCGCCGGCTGCTGAACCGGCTGCCGGGAAGCCCGCCGCGCAGGCCGAGGCTCCGGCGGCTCCCGCAGCCCAGGCGCCCGAGCCCGCCAAGCCGGAGCCGGCTCCCGCCAAGGCCGACGAGAAGCCCGCCGCCGCGGCGCCCGAACCGGCCCCGGCCGAGAAGAAGCCCGAGGCGGCACCCGCCGCAGAGGAGAAGCCGGCCGCCGCCGCGGCGCCCGCTCCGGCGCCGGTCGAGAAGAAGCCCGCGCCGCCAGCTCCTGCGCCTGCGCGGCCGTCGAGCCCGCCCAAGACCGGTATCGACGTCTGGGAAGGGCGCCCCGGTGTCCCCATGCCGCAGCAGCCTCGCGGCGGTCCGACGCCGCGGCGCGTGCAGTACGACGCCAAGGCGCCCGGCGCCATGGGCGGCCGGCATCGTGGCGGTCCAGTCCGTATGGGCCGCGGCATGCGTCATCGCGGTATCGGCTCGCTGTCCCGTCCCAAGGGCAGCGGACAGCCGGTCACCCAGGAACGCTCCGCCCACAAGAAGGTCGTCAAGATCGAGGGCTCCGTCGGGCTGCAGTCGCTCGGCGGCAAGATCGGCGTCAAGGCCACCGAGCTTCTGATGAAGCTGATCCGCCTCGGCATGACCGGCGTGAACATCAACAGCACGCTCGATGCCGACACGGCGAAGATCGTCGCCAACGAGTTCGGCTGGGAGGTCGAGGACGTCGCGGTAAGCGAGGAGGAGGCGATCGTCGCCGCCCAGGGCCTGGAGAGCACCGAGGAGGACGAGAACAAGAAGCCGCGCCCGCCCGTCGTCACGGTGATGGGCCACGTCGATCACGGCAAGACGAGCCTGCTCGACCAGATCCGCAAGGCGAACGTGGTGGCCGGCGAAGCCGGCGGCATCACGCAGCACATCGGCGCCTACAACGTCGAGACGCCGCGCGGCCGCATCACCTTCCTCGACACGCCGGGCCACGCGGCGTTTACCGCCATGCGCGCCGCGGCGCGCAGACCACGGACATCGTGATCCTGGTCGTCGCGGCCGACGACGGCGTGATGCCGCAGACCAAGGAGGCGGTGAACCACGCTCGCGCGGCGAAGGTGCCGCTCGTGGTCGCCATCAACAAGTGCGACAAGCCGGACGCGCAGCCCGAGCGCGTGCGCCGCGAGCTCAGCGAAGTCGGCCTGGTGCCCGAGGAATGGGGCGGCGACACGCTGTTCACCGAGGTCAGCGCCGTCACGCGCCAGGGCATCGACGAGCTGCTCGAGCAGGTCGTGCTGCAGGCCGAGGTGCTGGACCTCAAGGCGAACCCCGACAAGCCCGCCGTCGGCGTGGTGGTCGAGGCGCAGCTCGACCGCGGCAAGGGTCCGGTCGCGACGGTGCTCGTCACCGAGGGCACGCTGAATCGCGGCGACGTGATCCTCGCGGGTGCCGCCTACGGCAAGGTGCGCGCGATGCTGGACGCCAAGGCGAACAACGTCGCCGTGGCCGGCCCGGCGATCCCGGTGTCGGTCATCGGTCTGAACGACGTACCGTCCGCGGGCGACCCCGTGCATGTCGTCACCGACATGAAGAAGGCGCAGGAGATCGCGGAGACGCGCAAGAGCAAGGAGCGCCGCAGCCTGATGCCGGCTGGTGGCGCACCGCGCATGTCGCTCGAGGACCTGGCGAAGGCGATGAGCGAAGACGAGCAGCTCGAGCTCAAGGTCATCGTCAAGGCGGACGTGCAGGGCTCGGTGGAAGCGCTCACCGAGGCGCTCCAGAAGCTCAGCACCGAGAAGGTCAAGGTCAGCGTGGTGCACGCGGCCGTCGGCGCCATTACCGAGGGTGACGTGAACCTCGCCGTGGCGGCGGGTGCCATCATCATCGGCTTCAACGCGCGCCCCGCTGGAAAGGCGTCCGGGCTGGCCCAGAAGGAAAGCATCGAGATCCGCCAGTACAACGTCATCTACAACGTGGTGGACGACGTGAAGGCAGCGATGGAGGGCCTGCTGGCGCCGAAGCTGGTCGAGAAGGCGCTCGGCAAGGCCGAGGTCCGTCAGGTGTTCCGCATCTCCAAGGCCGGAACGGTGGCCGGTTGTATGGTCATCGAAGGCCTGGTGCGCAGGAATGCGCTGGCGCGGCTGACCCGCGAAGGCAACCAGGTGTGGGAAGGCAAGCTCGAGACGCTCAAGCGCTTCAAGGATGACGCCCGCGAGGTCAAGGAAGGCTTCGAGTGCGGCATCTCGCTCGAAGGCCAGAATGACGTGAAGCAGGGCGACATCATCGAGGTCTACGAGCTCGAAGAGGTCAAGCAGACACTCTAGTTTGCACCCCCACCGTAATCCTCCCGGGGGGCTCCGCCCCTCGCGGCCCCCTCACGCGATTCGCTTCGCTCACCGCGGGCTCGCTGTCGCTTCGCTGAGTGCTGGTTGACGCGTTGGTTTCCGGAGAGCGGAACGCTTCTGTCGTGTTCATCGGAGTTGCGCGTATCGTGTTGCAGATCCCGGGGGCCCGGTCGCTGAAGGACCGGCGGCGCGTGGTCAAGAGCTTCAAGGACCGCGTGCGGGCACGGCTGCCCGTGTCCGTCGCCGAGGTCGGTGACGTGGAGCTCAGGCAGGTGGCGACGCTGGGGATGGCGGTGGTGTCTGGCGACGCCTCCCGCTGTCGCGAGGTGCTGTCGCACGCGACGAGCATTGCCGGCGGTCTGGGGGACGCGCTGGTGGCGGACGTCGCCACCGAGGTCGTGTCGTTCGGTGCGGGTGGGAGCGGAGTGCGTGGCGGCATCGAGCACGTGCTCGACAGCGAGATCGCCGAGGGCGGTGGCCGCCCGATGGCGGAAGACGGCGAGGGCGAGCTCGGAGACGACGCGCCGTTCGACGGTCGCCTCGATGAACGGGGACGGGGCAGGGGACGGCGATGACGGCGGGGCGGATCGGAAGGCGAAAATGAGCGACGGGCGTCGTGCCAAGCGCGTGGCTACGCGCTTGCAGGCCTATCTGGGTCGGGCTTTGATCCGCGAGATCGAGGATCCGCGGCTCGATTCTCTGATCATCACGGGCGTCTCGGTGAGCGATGACCTCGGGATCGCCCATATCGGCGTCCGCCTGATGGTCGGCGACGACGACCCGAAGCTACGTCGAGCGGCCATGCAGAGCCTGTCGCACGTCGCCGGGCGCTTGCGCCGCGGCGTGGCGCCCGAGCTCGGGCTGCGCCGGGTGCCGGAGCTGCGCTTCGACTACGACACCGGCCACGACGCTTCCCGTCGCGTCGAAGAGCTGCTCGAGGAAATCCGGCACGAGCCTCACGCTCCGGACAGCGGCGACCCGGACAGCGGCGACCCGGACGGCGGCGACCCGGACAGCGGCGACACGGACAGCGGCGACCCGGATGACGGCGACACGGACAGCGGCGACACGGACAGCGACGGGAGCTGACGCACGGAGCGCCGTGGGTGCGTCGCGCACGCCCGCGTCGCGTTCCGCCGCACGTCGCGCGCGCCACAAAAAGAAGACGGCGCAGAGCCGCGAGGGCTCCGCGCCGTTGTCCGGCGGACCGGAGTTTCTACTTCTTGCCGCGCTTGGTGATGATGATCTGCACGCGGCGGTTGCGCGCGCGGTTGGCGGCCGACACGTTCGGGACGATCGGCTTGCTCTGGCCGTAGCCCTTGGCGGTGAGCCGGCCGGCATCCACGCCGAGGTTGACGAGCGCGTCGCGGACCGTATTGGCGCGCTGCTGGCTGAGGCGCATGTTGTAGGCCGCCGTGCCGGTGTTGTCCGTGTGCCCCTGGATCTCCACCTGTTGGAGGTCGGTGCGGTGCTTCAGCACGTCCGCCAGCTCCTGCAGGATCGACATCGAGTCGGGCAGAACGTCAGCCGAGTCGTGCTGGAAGTGGATGCGCTTCCTGAGCTTCAGCTCCTTGTACGTCACCACCACGTTCGGACGCTTCGGGCGCTTGTTGATCGAGATGCGCGCCTTCACGTCCTCGCGCGGCTTGACCTCCAGCTCCGTTGCGCTGGGCAGGAACCCGTCGGCATTGACCGTGATCTTGACCGGCCCCGGCGGCACGTTCTCGAAGCGGAACGCGCCCGAGGCGTCCGAGGTCAGCTCCAGCTCGCGCTTGAGCTTGTCGGTGATCTTGACCTTGGCATTGGCGATCGGATTGTTGCTGTCCGCGTCGACCAGTGTGCCGACGACATTGCCCACCTTGGGCAGTGCCTCCAGCTCGCACTGGACGTTGACCGTCACCGGTCCGCCGGCGCCACCGCCGCTCACGGCGCCGCCGGGCGGCACCATGCCAGGCTGCATGGGCTGACCGGGCTGTCCGGGCTGCATGCCGGGCTGTCCGGGCGGCTGCATGCCGGGCTGAGCCATGGGCTGCATACCGGGCTGACCGGGCGGCTGCATACCGGGCTGAGCCATGGGCTGCATACCGGGCTGACCCATGGGCTGCATGCCCGGGCGACCTAGCATGCCGCCCATCGCGTCGGGCGGGATCGTCGCGGCGCACTGGCCGTCGCGATAGCCGTCGGCCTTGATGTTGAAGGTGTAGGTCCCGGGCGGCAGATCCATCGTCTTGAACTTGCCGTCGCCGGCGCTGACCATGCCGGTGAGGTTGCGTCCGTCGTAGTGGAGGATGGCGCCCGCAACGGGCTTGTTGTTGCCCTTTTCCACCACCGAGCCGCTGATGAAGTGCTTCGTCGGCGCGGGCGGCGGCGCGGGCTGCTCCACCGGGATCTTCTTGATGATCGGCTTCGGCTTCTGCGTGTCGAAGGCGTAACCGACGCCGAGGTAGAGGTTCCACGGCAGCTCCGGCGAGACCTCCTCGATGAAGTGCGAGGTCGCCCCGGTGCCGATGTCGAAGGCCGCCGTCAGCGCCAGCCCGTCGAGCCAGGGGAACAGCCTGGCGCCCAGCGTGACGCGCGAAGGCGTGGTCTTGAAGCCGGCGTCGTTGCCCAGGCAGCCGTCGCCCTGGAACCTGAGGCTCTCGTTGCAGGTGTAGCTCTGCCGATTGACCGGCACGTCGAACGTCCACTCGGCGAAGGGACGCAGCACGTCCCACACGCCCTCGGCGCCGATGCCGATCTGGAAGCTGTCCACCTTGTTGATGTTGAGGCCGAAGCGTTCGATGCGCGTGATCGGACGGCCGCGCTTGTCCTCCACGTCCGAGACCAGCTTGCCCGAGTTGTCGACCATGTAGCCGAGGTTCAGGTGAGCCTTGAACGGGATGCGATCCGCGGGGTTCTTGCGGTTGTGCAGGTCCATCGTGCCGAGGGCGCGGATGGCGAAGCTCGTGCCGCTGCCGTTCAGCCCGACGCCGCCGGTCCCATTGAGCAGCCACAGCTGCAACTCGCCGCCGACCGAGAAGATCCCGTCGGGCGTCTTGGGGTTGAAGAACTTCAGGCCGAGGTCGGTGTCGCCGAGTACCTGCAACAGCTCGGGGCGGCCCTGGTTGTTCGAGCTCGCGTAGGAGTGAAGCCCCGCGTAGGCCTCGAAAAACGGCAGGATCGTCGCGGAAAGGCCGATGTGCGCGCCGATGCGGCTGACGCTGTCCTTGCTGGCGCCGGCGCCGGCGACCGGCTCGGGACAATTGTTCCCGTCGCACAGGAAGCCCGAACCGCCGAAGTAGCTCGTCAGGAAAGAGACCCGGAAGGTGCCTGGCGCGCCAGAGCCCGCCTCGGAGATGTGGAGCAGACCGGTCGAGGCCGAGAGCGAGTTCTGCAGGTGCAGCGACTCACGGCGCCACGCCAGCTTGTCCTCGGCGCTCATCTCCCCGCCGCCGGCGGGCGGCATGTTCGTCTCGCCCTGGGCGCCGAAGCCGCCGCCCTGGCCACCGAAGGAGAAGCCCGCGTTGCCGCTGGCGCCCATGCCCGGCTGTGCCGGCTGCCCCATCGGAGGCTGGCCTGGCGGGGGCTGCATGCCCGGCTGCATGCCGGGCTGGCCGGGTTGCGGCTGGCCGGGCTGCGGCTGCGGCTGCGGCACAGGCTGCCCGGGCTGACCCGGAGGCGGGGAGGGAGGCGGCATCTGCGCGGCGGCGGTGCCTGCCAACGCGAGGATCCCGAGCAGTGACAGGGATGAAAGACCGGTGCTCCTTCTCATGTTCCCTCTTATCGCTTTCCGCCCCCGGATGCTGACCACCGCCCGCTGGGTGTGCCTCGCTCCGTGGCGGCGCGGTTTTATCACCGTTTGGGTCCCTGCCGAAACCGATGGATTCACGTTGTCCGCGGTCAGGGCCCGGTCGCGCCGCGCATCCGGGCTAGCCGGCAGCCTTCTTTGGCCTTTTTTCGGCATTTCCTCGCTCGGAGCCGGGCGGGACAGGGTCACAATCCGGCCATCGTCGGGGCTCGATCCGCTAGGCTCCGGTGCGTGACGGAAGCGTTGATCCGGGTCGACAGCCTGAGGAAGGTCTTCCGGCTAGGGCTGACCATGCGCCGGGTGGAGGCCGTGAAGGGGATCTCGTTCGAGGTCCGGCGCGGCGATATCTTTGGCTTCCTCGGACCCAACGGTGCCGGCAAGACCACCACCATCAAGATGCTGACCGGTCTCATCTTTCCCACCGGTGGCAGTGCCAGCATCTTCGGCGAGCCGGTGCCGAGCTCGAAGGCGATGGCCCGTGTCGGTTTCCTTCCAGAGAACCCCTACGTCTACCCGTATCTCACTCCCTACGAGTTCGTGGAGATGTGCGGGCGGCTCTCGGGGCTGTCGCGCCGCGCGACACGGGACCGTTCGCGGCGGGTGCTCGACCAGGTCGGCATCCTCTACGCCGCGGACCGGCCTGTCCGGCGGCTCTCGAAAGGCATGCTGCAGCGCACGGGTCTCGCCGCGGCGCTCGTGGCCGATCCGGAGCTGCTCATCCTCGACGAGCCGATGAGCGGTCTCGATCCGGTGGGGCGCAAGGAAGTGCGTGATCTCATCCTGTCGGAGCGCGACGGCGGTCGCACCATCTTCTTTTCCACGCACATCCTCAGCGACGTGGAAACGATGTGCGATCGCGTGGCCATCCTGCGCCGCGGCAATGTGGTCGTCAGCGGCCGGCTGGACGAGCTCCTCAGGAGCGAAGCGCAACGCACCGACGTGGTCCTGCTGGGCGCCAGCGAGGCCTTCGAGACCGCTTGCCGCGACGCCGGTCACAAGACCAGCCGCGTCCGCGAGCGCCTGGTCGTTGAAGTCGAGGGCCGCGCCAGGCTCGATCAGCTGCTCCAGCAGGCCCTGGAGGCCGGCGCCAATATCGCCGAGGTCACGCCCCGTCACGAGACGCTGGAAGATCTGTTCGTGCGCGAGGCGATCGAATCACACGGCGGCAGAAGTGCGGATGCCGGCAGCGACGCGGAAGAACAAGCGGAGCCGGTCCAGGACGAGCCGTAGGCCGGCACAGGCGGGCGCTACGCCGCCTTCTTCCGCCGCGACACCACCGTCATCACCATCTCCAGGTCGCTCTTGCCGAGCTCGCGGGTGATGAGCAGCACCGCGGCGTAGACGACGCCGACGAGCAGCGCATAGGCCACGGTGACGACCTTGCCGTGATAGGGCAGGTAGCGGCCGACCGTGATCGCGATGCCCATCGCGATCACGACGCGCAGCAGGCTGGCGAGCGGCGCGACGCCGCCGGCGGTGCGCTGGACCATGATGGCGACGCCAACGGTCGCAATGGCCAGCCCGGCCGAGGTGGACATGGCCGTGCGCCACAGCAGATCCGCGCCGAACGGCTGTCCTCGCACGCGCAGGAAACACAGCAGCACGACCAGGGCGAAGGCCGTGGCGGTGATGAGCGCGCTCATGCGCTCGCGCTTCAGGCTGTTCAGCACCGCGGTCATGATGCCGAAGATGGCGAAGGCGCCGAAACCGATCGTCAGAAGCTGCATGGAGCGCGTGCCGTATTCGGCGGCCTGGGGCGGGAACACGAGCTTGAGCAGCGGACCGGCGAGGCCCGACGTCACGCTCACCATCGCTCCAGCCAGGACCATCGCCAGGCGAACGCCAGTGCGCACGTAGCGCTTGACCGCCGCGCGGTCGCCGTCGCGGTAGGCCGTGGCCAGCATCGGGAACAGGATGAACGTCACGATGAGCAGCAGCTGAAAGGGCAGAAAGCAGAACAGCTGCGTCGCGCGGTAGGCACCGACGAGCGGATCGGCCGCGCGTTCCGGCAGGCCCGCGGCCACGGCGGAGCCGGCTGCAAACGTGCGCAGGAGGGTCAGATCGGCCTGCAGCAGGAACTGCAACAGGAGCTGTCCGAGGTACAGCGGAGCGATGAACTTCAGGTGCTCGACCACGGCGGGTCCGCCGGGCCCCTTGCGCCCCACGCCTGCGATACCCACCGCAATGCCGAACACGACCGCGGAAGAACCGACGAAGCCGATCACCGCGCCTTCCGGACCGAAGTCGAAGCGCGTCGCGAAGAACCAGGCCGCAGTGATCATCGCGGCGGTGCGCAGGGTCGAGGCGGTGATGTCGAGCGCGGCCTGGCGCGTGAACAGCTTCTGTCCGTTCAGCACGCCGATGAAGGGCGCGTACATGCCGTAGAAAAACAGCACGCCGGCCATGATCCTGAGGCCCAGGATGATGTGCGGCGCGCCGATGGCGCGGCCGATGGGACCGGCGAGGAAGAAGAACGCGACTGCGATGGGAGCGGTGCAGACCGCGTGGATCTTCAGCGTGCCGCGGACGGCAGCGGGCTGATCGGCGTCGGGCGTCTGGGCGACGCCTCGGCTGACGCCCTGGATGGACGTCGCGATGATGGGGTTATAGACAATGCTGCCGATCGACAGGATGCTCGCCAGTGCGCCGTAGCCGCCCATGCCGAGCACGCGGGGCAGGGCGATCTGCGAGATCAGCCCCTGCATCATGAAGTAGATCTTGGCGAACGCGACCGCGAGCCCTCCGCGGCCGGCTTTGCGCGTCACCTCGTGATCGCTGCCATCCCCTTCCGCGCCGCGCTCGGTCTGCTCGGGCGACGGCTCCTGGCCTTCCGCGGCCGGAGGCTGGCGGACCTGGGGCGGGGGGTCGTGATGTTCCTCGGCCACAGCGGAAAACGCGCTATCGCACCCGTCCGGAGCCGCCGTCAACTGCCGCCTGCGCCGGAGGCTATTCCCCGCTTGACGCAGCGCGCATCACGACTAGTCTTCCCGCTCCCATTCCAGCGTAGCTCAGTTGGTAGAGCAGGCGGCTGTTAACCGCCGGGTCGTTGGTTCGAGTCCAACCGCTGGAGCCAT
>Ga0114931_10000763_pt1 | contig 40076 bp, 38 predicted proteins | sample 2SBtaG_FD_89579 | JGI IMG/M metagenome (GOLD analysis project Ga0114931, IMG submission 89579) | Deep subsurface microbial communities from Kolumbo volcano to uncover new lineages of life (NeLLi) - 2SBTROV14_V59a metaG | ecosystem: Environmental > Aquatic > Marine > Volcanic | place: Kolumbo... | reverse complement strand
GTCCACTACGCAGTTCTGATCCGCCTGCAGGCGCGGCAGCAGGCGCTCGGCGAGCGCGGCGGGCCCACTCTCGGCACGCAGCTCGCGGCCCAGCTCGATCATGCGCTCGCGGCTCTCGTCGCCGCCGCGGGCGGCCAGCTCCTCGCGTAGGACGTCGGAGAGCGACCAGGCAGCAAAGCTGCGGGTGCGGAGGAACTCCACCACCTCGCCCTTGCCAGAGGCGTTCAAGCCAGAGATGCCAAAAATCATCCTGTTCCCCCAGAACTGGTGGATCCGCGGAGGATTATGCCCGATCGCGGGACCCTTCTGGAAGCAGATGCCTCGAGAGCGCAGACTTTTGCTATCTTTTCTCCCCCATGAAGGACCCCTGGCACGAGCACCGCGAGCTTCGCAAGGTCGCCTGCGAGAACCAGTGGCTGCGGGGCCTGCTGCTCCGGGTGGCGAGCGGATTGGAGGGGATGGTGCTGGATCTTCCCGGGGAGGCGGGCCGGCTGGGCCGCGTCGCCATGTGGATCCGGCACCAGCTCTGGCAGGGCCCTCCCAAGGTTCAGGAGAGCGCGCCTCCCATCAAGTCGACGAAGTTGTCGAAGTAGAAGCGCTGCTTCTGCGCCTCGGAGAGGCCGCGCAGGCTGTCCTCGAAGCGCTTGATGGGGTTGCGGCCGCCTTCCACATGCGGGTAGTCGGAGGAGAAGAGGCACACGCCGTCGCCCGCTTCTCGAATGATCCAGCCGACGTCTTCCGCCGGGTACGGAGTGACGCGAATTTGGCGCTGGACGTACTGGCTGGGGAGCAGGCTGAGCTTCTGGAGCCGCTCCTCCCCCCTGCGGAAGGCATGGAAGGCGGAGTCCATGAAGCGCATCCAGCTCGGCACCCAGGAGGCGCCCTGCTCGATCACGCCAAAGCGAAGCTTTGGATGGCGCTCGAGGATGCCGTCGAAGATCAGCGTCGCCAGCGTCTGCATCGGGGCCGTGGGGATCGCCATGTAGTCCACGGAGCGAAAGTTCTCGTCGCCGCCGTGGAAATCCTTCACCACCGCGCGGCCATTCTCGAAGTAGTCCATGTCCAGGAGCTTGCCGTCCGCTAGCCGGTGGCCACCGCCTACGTGGAACACCACGGGCAGACCGGCCTCCTCGGCCTGCGCCCACACCGGCTCGAGGCCCCGGTGGCTGGGCGCGTGGCCGCGAGGGCAGCCAGAGGGCACCAGCAGGGCCTTGCAGCCCGTACGGATCACTTCAGCCGCCATCGCGCGGGAGCGCTCGAAATCGCGCAGGGGGATATAGCCCGTGGCCAACAGGCGGGAATCGACCTCGCAGAAATCCAGCATCGAACGATTGTGGGCACGGGCAAATCCGTAGGCATAGTCCAAGTCATCGCCGCGTTCAGCGGCCAGCAGCTTGCCGTTGACGAAGGTGTTGAAGATGAGCTGGCTCCGGAAACCCAATAGGTCCAGGGCACGCGGACGATCCTCCTTGAGAAACGAGCCGGTCGCCGCCCAGTTCTTGCGCAGCAGCAGCTTGGCCTCGTCGTCCGCGCGATAGGCCGGGTCACGGTGCAGTGCGGCGAAGCGTTCGATCAGGGCGTCCTCACCGGGCTTGACGCTCGCGAGGAAGGTGGGCGGCAGCTTCTCGCGTACCTCGGGATCAGCGAAGGCGTGGAACCACTCCGGAGTCTCCATGAAATGCGCGTCGGCATCATGGATCGCTCGGTGGGCGTAGGGCATGGGGGCCTCCTTGCTGCGAGCCTACCGCTCCGGGTCGAAGGCCGGCCAGGGAGTTCCGGGGATGACCAACGCGCGCGAGATCCCCGCGCTTCGGTCTGGCAAGCCCTTCTGGTAGTCCGGGTCGTTCAGAAGGTCGCGCAGCTCGAGCCATGAGGGATAGATGACCAACGCCACATCGTCCCAGGGCGTGGCCCAGATGCCGTCTTCGGGCCCGACGAGCTGCATCTCTGCCTTGCCCGCCCAGAGCGCGTAGCCCCCACGCCGCAGGACCTGCCACAGCGCATTGCGGGCGTAGCGGCTGTAGGCCTCCTCCCCGCTGACGTCCGCCTGGTCGGGGGGCGTCGTTTCCGGGTAGCGGGCGTACTTCCGGTAGGCGTTGAGGTTCAGCATGGCCAGGGTGTCGCGCTCGTGCGGCCCGGAGAGCAGATCTTCGAGGACGTGGATTCCCGCTCCCCCTGCCCCCGAGAGCTCCGGCAGCGGCCTCGCCCGGCGGATCGTGGGCCCCGCCACGGCGCGCGCCAGCCGGCTCATCCAGCGGCCGATGCCGATCCAGCGACTCGCGGGCTGGGCCACGAGAATACGCACGTCGTCGTGAGCGCGGGGGTGGAGCGCCAGGGCCTGGTTGTAGGCCATCAAGGCTTCCATCCGGTCGGGGAACTCATCCACGACCAGGGTGTCGAAGCCCATTCCCGGAATCGCCGAGTCTGCGCCTGCGAGGGAGCCGACGTAGACCCGGCGCCCCTGCAGGCGTTTTACCCAGGCCGCGCTCTCCACGAGGAAGGCCCGGTGCTCGGCCTCATTCCGCACCCGATAGGCCTTGATGAGGGCCACCGGCTGACTCGAATCGAGGCTGCCGTAGGCCTCGACCTGCTTCGGCGTCGGCTCGAGCGTTCCGGCCAGGCCCGAGACGGCGAGCAGTAGCGCCACGGCGAGGAGCAACGCGGATTGGGAGACGTTCCGCATGGCCCGACCATCACACAGGACACAGGAGTCGGGTTCAATGCTCCCGGAGCTGCTTGCGAAGGCCTGGCCCATCGGCTGCGGCCTACGCCTCGATCAGATCGAAAACGCCCTGCCCCACACCGAGATCCGGAGCGAATTCCGCAGCGATCGTATAGTCCACTCCCGGCACCTGCCATCCGAAGAGCTGATGATATTCGCGTCGGAAGCGGGCGAGCCCCGTTGCGGTGGCGCCCTGGGCCGGGCCCTCCTTTGCATCGGTCCAAAGTGCCTGCACCGCGGCCTGGAGCTCCAAGGAGAGCTCGTTCTGGTCCAGGCGCAGCCGGCCCGCCTCGTCCAGCTGCTGCTTCCATGGCTCCCCTTCCGCGTAGAGTGCCCGGCAGAGGTGGATGCCGACATCGAGGGGGGCGTCGTAGCGGCCGGTTCCCTCCTCGACCACGCCCAGGTAGTCCGCGATGTACTTCAGCATCGCTGGGATCGCGACCGAGGCGCCGGTCACCACCGCGGGGTTCATCACCGAAAGAGCACGGCCCGCCACGTGCTTCGCCAGGCGCGCATCGAGGGCCCGAGTGGTGGCATCGATGTGCTTCTTGGCCGCGCCCAGGGCGCCGTCCCAGTAGATTCGCCGCAGTGCCTCGAAGTCGGGACCGATGTAGCTCAATGCGGCAACGGTCATCCCCGGCGCCGCCCGGCCTGCATAGAGCAGGGCGTTCACCCAGAGGTCGAGGTCGTCCCCACCCATGACGCGCCGGGTGTGCTCCACCTCGAGTTCCGACGCCGACTCCAGGCGCACGGGCATGTGCTCTCCGCTCTTGAAGTCGAGACCCATCACGTCCAAGGGATCCCCCACAACCTTGAGGGCAGAAGACCAGGTCTCCCCGAGGTGGCTGCGCCGCGGCGCCGCAACGCTGTAGACCACGAGGTCGATCTGGACGCCCTCGGCGCACAGGTCGGAGAGGACGCGATCGCGGGTCTCGTCCGCAAAGGCATCCGCGAGGTAGCTGCGTTCGACCACGCCCTGCTCGTGCAGTGCGCGGGTCAGGAACCAGCCGGGGGAGGCCATCGCCACCTTCCCCTTACGGAAGGTCGGCGGCGTCTCATAGCCGATCCCGATCACCCGCTCGAAGCCCGCGGCGCGCAGCGCGATGGCCGTGGAGCTGCCGTAGCCGAAGGTGGTGCTCCCCAGGACGAGCGCCGTCTTTCCCCGCGCCGCAGCCAGCGGTTGGGCGAAGGCGCCCTGGGCGCGTTCGATCTGACGTCCTGCCAGCACACGGCAACCTTCAGGATGGGCCGTGAGGATGAAGAGCCCTCGTGCCCTGGGTTCTGTCAACACCAGCTCCGGCATCGCGCCTCCCGCGCGCCAACAGACGGCGCACCCGCGCGGGAGATAGCGGGCCAGGGTCCCCCGGCGCAAGCGCTGGCGCGCGGTACGCTGCAGCCATGTCGACCTACCCTTTCCCGGTACCTTGGACCCGTGCCCCACTGGTGCTCAGGCTTCCTCGAGCACTGGTGATGGCGACGCTCCTCACAGCGCCTGCAGCCTCAGCATCCCAGCCTTGCTATGACACCGCAGCGTTCCCGTCCGTCACTCGGGTGACTCCTGTCCCGGGCGGTGTCCGCGCCTACCTGGGAGGTCCCGATCCCAGGGCGTCGATGGCCCACACCCGGGTGTATTCGGCGACCACCGGCTGGATCCGGGGCACCTCTCTGCCATTGCCGCGCGCACGCGCGCGCCAGGTCGCAGCCTGTGCCAAGGAAGTTCCCCCCATCGTGCTGCCGCTCCAGGATGCCCGCGAACTCGCTTCGCGCATTGCGCAGGACCCCGGGGAGATTGATCAGCGCATTACGGCTTGCCAGCGGGTCGGCCCAATGGTCTGGTTCGGGATTGGTTTCTCGACGGGCCATAAGAGTACGGGGGTCGGTGGCCTGGGACGCTATGACACACGCAGCCGGCTTCTCGAAGTACGCAGGCCGCGGGCCTTGCGCGATTTCTCGACCGCGGCGATCGAGGTACGGGGCGACAGGGTGTGGCTGGCAACCACCGTCTCCAGCGCATGCTCGGATCCACCGCCGGGAAACGGCGTCCTGGTCTACGACTGGAAGAAAGATCGGAGCCTCGACCGACTGTTTGCCGGCCACGGCAGCTGCGGGCTCGCAATCCACGACCTGGTCGCCTCGGGAGACGCCTTGTGGATCGCGAGCGACCTCGGGATAAGCCGTGTGCCGCGGAGCGGCCCGCCCGGGGCTGCCCGCCACTTTGTGCCCGACCCCGAGGAACCGTCCGGCATGCGCCAGGTCTCCTGCAACGCACTCTACGCAGAGCTGCTGGCGGGCTTGCCGGACACGGGTAGCCGCCCCTTCTCCCAGCTCATTCGAGGGCTGGCAGCGCACAACCCGGGCTTCCTTGCGTCCTGGGCGCTCAACCTCCGTAGCCGTGCTCACACTCCCCACGATCCCAGCGGCGAGACGGACGAATTGCACGAACCCGGGCCTGCCTCGCAATGACGCCCCCGGACCCCGGTTGACGCGGGCTCGTCAATCGGCCAGACGGGGATACCATGGCCTCCTCAGCAGCAGGAGGCTTCCATGGGCTTCGAAACCATCCGCATCGATGTCGCCGACGAGGTCGCCACCCTCACCCTGGATCGACCCGAGGCGATGAACGCGTGGAACTGGCAGATGGCGGCAGAGCTGGACCAGGCCCTGCGCGCCCTGGATGCCGATGACGGCGTGCGCGCCGTGGTGTTGACGGGGGCAGGGCGGGCTTTCTGCGCCGGGGCGGACCTCTCTGGCGGAGAACGGACCTTCCAGCCCGGTGCAGGCGACTCGGGCGCTGGCCCGCCGCAAAAGCCCGTCTACCCCTTCATGATCCGGAAGCCCGTCATCGCCGCGATCAACGGCCACGCCGTGGGGGTGGGCATCACCTACCCGATGACCTGCGACCTGCGTTTCGTGGCGGAAGAGGCCAAGGTGCAGTTTGCCTTCGTCCGGCGGGGGGTCATCCCGGAGCTGGGCTCCCATGCCATCGTGGCGCGGGTAGCAGGCCTTTCGCGCGCCGCCGACCTGCTGCTGAGTGGCCGCATGATCCGCGGGCGCGAGCTTGCAGAGTTGGGACTGGCCTCGCAGGCGCTGCCGGCCAAGGAGGTCCTGCCGGCCGCCCTCGCGTATGCCCAGCAATATCGCCAGGCTGCCCCCGCCTCTGTGGCGATCAGCAAGCGGCTGCTCTGGGAAGGGATGGGGCTCACCGCGGCCGAAATGATCCGCCGCGAGCATCCGCTCTTCGCCTGGACAGGAGGGCAGCCCGACGCTCGGGAAGGCGTGCTGTCCTTCCTCGAGAAGCGCGCCCCGGCCTGGAAGCTCCGCCCGAGCCTCGATCTGCCCGAGGAGCTCTAGTGCGGAAATCGCCGCGCTGGCGCCATCGCGCGCGGGGAGGAGTTGCGGGCCTCGGCGCGCTGGTCGTGGTGCTCGCCTGCTCCCCGTACAGCCCGGAGTCCGGCAGCGTCCGGGCTCCCGCCCATACCTCGAAGGAGGTCCAGGCGCGAGACGCACTGCATCGGAGCGGGGGCGCGGGAGGCGCCGAGACGCAGATCCTCTTCGGGGACCTCCACGTCCACTCCACCTACTCGGTCGACGCCTTCATCTACTCACTCCCCATGTGGGCCGGTGGCGAAGGGGCTCACCCCCCGGCCGATGCCTGCGATTTCGCCCGTTGGTGCTCGGGACTGGACTTCTTCTCGATCAATGACCACGCCGAAGGACTGACGCCCGACATGTGGGCGAAGACTCGTGAGACGATCCGGGCGTGCAATGCCCGAGCGGGAGACCCGGCGTCACCAGACCTGGTTGCGTTCATGGGCTTCGAATGGACCCAGTCCGGAGCAACCCCCGAGACCCACTTCGGCCACAAGAATGTGATTTTTCCGGGCCTGGCCGATGACGAGCTACCCGCTCGGCCGATCTCCGCCGTGCCCACGGCGGGCCAATCGCGGCCCCCCGGTTTTGTAATGCAGGGGGCGGCCGGAGCGCTGCGGCTGGCCGGGCTCGCCCCGTACGGCGACCTGCTCTCCTACCTGGGAGGCATGGCGGAGATCCCCGACTGTCCACCCGGCGTGCCCTCCCCGGAGCTGCCTCCCAACTGCCGGGAGAATGCGCAGACCCCCGCGGAGCTGTTCCGGAAGCTCGACGAGTGGGGGTTGCCCGCCCTGGTCATCCCCAACGGCCTCGCCTGGGGAATCCACGCGCCGCCCGGGGCACGGCTGGACATGCAGTTGAGCCGCGAGCAGCACGACCCGGCACGCCAACGCTTGATCGAGATCGCCTCTGGGCACGGCAACAGCGAGGAATTCCGCAGTGCTCTCGAACAAAGCGTGGATGCCTCTGGAGAACCCATCTGCCCTGCCCCGACCGCAGACTTCCTGCCCTGTTGTTGGCAGGCGGGTGAGATCCAGCGTTCCCGCTGCGGAGACCTTCCCAAAAACGAGTGTGAAGCCCGGGTAGTCGAAGCGCGGCGCAACGCCTTGAATGCGGGTACGCACCCGACCTGGGTCTTTCCCGACGCAGCCCCCGAGGAGTGGCTCGACTGCGATCAGTGCCGGGATTGTTTCAAGCCGGCACAGAGTCTGCGTCCACGAGAGACGGCACAGTACGCCGAAGCCATCGGAAACTTCAAAGAGCTGGAGCCGGATGGCCGCCCGCTGCGGTTCCGCTTTGGCTTCATCGCATCCACAGACAACCATGCCTCACGCGCGGGCACCGGGTACAAGCAGTCCGGACGCCGCACCGCGACGGATACCCATGGCTTCGCCTCCAAAGCGATCGAAGCACGCGTCCTCTCCCGCGTCATGCCCGCCCCCGACGATCCGTCGCGCTCGCATCCGGTTCCCCAAACGGGCCAGATCGGCCGCCTGCGGGGCCTCTTCGATACCGAGCGGACGGCGAGCTTCCTCTACCCCGGAGGCATCGTAGCCGTGCACTCCAAAGGCCGTGACCGGATGTCCATCTGGAACGCCTTGAAGCGCCGCGAGGTCTACGGGACGAGCGGCCCGCGGATCCTCCTCTGGTTCAACCTGCTGAACGCCCCAGACGGGCCGGCACCCATGGGAAGCGAGCTCCACCTGGGCGAGAGCCCGCGCTTCGAGGTGCGGGCCCTCGGTGCCTGGGTGCAGAAGCCCGGATGCTCGGCGGAGGCCCGGCAGGCGCTCGGGCCGGAGCGGCTCCACAGCCTTTGCAGGGACGAGTGCTACCAGCCCGGAGATGTGCGACATGCCATCGATACGATCGAAGTGATGCGCATCCGCCCGCAGCAGTACGCAGGCGAGCCCGTCGCAGGGCTCATCGAAGACCCCTGGCTGCGACTCCCGTGCCCTGCGAGCCCCGAGGGCTGCCACGTCCACTTCGAGGACCCGGATTTCGTGGCTTCGGGCCGCAGCACGCTCTATTACGTGCGCGCCCTGCAGGAGCCCACTCTCGCCATCAACGGCGCAAACCTACGGGCTACCCGGGACGCTCCAGGCCGCACCGTCTCCGTCAAGATCTGCTCCGGCGGCTGGCGCACGCCCGCAAGCGACGACTGCCTCGCCCCCGTGAACGAGCGCGCCTGGTCCTCCCCCATCTATCTCGAGCCTCGAGAGCCGGGACGCGGTTGACTTACCTGGCCCCATGGGGTCAAGTAGGTCAACTGCGTCCCGGCTCTCCGGTTGGGCGAATGGGGTTTGCGGATGCGGATCGTGGTGACTGGCGCGGGCGGATTCGTGGGGCAGCGGCTGTGTGCGCGGCTACGCGCAGAAGATGTGGAAGTGCGTGGCTACGACCGCGAGGTGGATGTTTCCGAGGCATCTGCCGTCGCGCATGCGGTACGGGAGAGCCGGCCCGACGCGGTCGTGCACCTGGCCGCCGTCTCGTTCGTGCCTGACTCCGAGACGCAGCCGGAGCTTGCCTACCGGGTGAACTACATCGGTACGCGCAACGTGCTGGCGGCGGTGGCAGACATTGCGCCCAAGGCGCGCGTCCTGGTGGTCAGCAGTGGGCAGGTGTATGGATCCGCGGCACCGGGCGCACCACCGTTCGACGAAATGAGCGCCTTGCGGCCCAACACCCACTACGCCCGCACCAAGGCGGCCGCCGACCTGCTCGCCGGTGTCTATGCGGAGGGCGGCCTCCAGGTGGTTCGCCTGCGCCCCTTCAACCACACCGGTCCGGGCCGGCCCGCGCACTTCGTCGAGTCCTCCTTCTCCCGTCAGATCGCGCGTATGGAACGGGGCCTTCAGACCCCGCGCCTATCGGTGGGGAATCTGGCCGCAGTCCGCGACTTTCTCCACGTCGATGACGTGGTCGATGCCTATTGGCGCTTGCTCCAGCCCAACGCCCCGACGGGCATCTTCAACGTCGCCAGCGGACGAGCGGTGCAGGTGCAGGAGGTGCTCTCGCTGCTACTGAGCCACACCGAGCTCCGACCGAAGATCTGCGAAGCACGGGAGTACTGGCGGCCCGCAGATGCCAGCGTGGGCACCGCGCAGCGCCTTGCCAAGGCCACCGGCTGGTCGCCAACTCATTCCCTTGAAGAAACCCTGCACTCGGTTCTCGAGGCCTGGCGGGAAATTACGCACTGAGCCCGCAGGCCTTCCTGCGGTCCGTCTGCCTTGAGCGTTCCGCGCGCAGGCCGAGCCAGCTGTCTCCCGCCGCGTCACCTTTCACGGAGGCCCCGCACACCCGCAGCCCATTCGCGCGCAGGGCCCGACTGACGTCGTCCTCCTCCCGTTCCAGCAAGCCCGAAAGGATCAACACGCCGCCGGCCTCCAGGTGCGCAACCAGCTCGGGAAGAATCGGCAGCAGCTCCCCGCGCAGCAGGTTCGCCAGCACCACATCAAAGTGCCCAGCGACGGCCTCGACCGGGCCCGTAAAGCAAAAGAAGCGCTCCCCCTGTGCGTTGGCTCGGGCGTGGCTCCGGGCGTCCAGCGTGGCCAACGGATCCAGATCGCAGCCCCAAGCGCGGAAAGCCCCAAGTAGCAGGGCTGCCAGACCCAGCACGCCCGTCCCGCAACCGACATCCAGCACCCGGGCCCCCGCCAGCCGGCCCTCCAGCGCGAGGCGATCCAGCCATTCCAGCGCGCGCAGGGTGGAGCCGTGGCTGCCGGTCCCGAAGGCCTGACCCGGGTCGATCAGCAGCTGCTGGGCGGCACCTACGGGCGCGGCGAGAAACGAGGGGCGCACTACCAGACGGGGCGACACCACGATCGGCGCAAGCCCCTCCCGCCAGCGCGTGCTCCAATCCACCGCCTCCACGCAGCGCGGTTCGGCCAGCCGCAGGCCCTCGGAGACCAGCCGGGCCAGAGCCGCGCCCACAGCCTCGACGGCTCCGTTGGAAACGTAGATGTCGAGAGCCGCGGGCCGATCGTGCTCCTCCAGCCCCACAGCTCCTGCATCGAAAGCCTCCGCCGCCGCCCGCTCCAGCAGGGCGGCGTCGTCCGCTTCGGCCCGGATCATCCGGTGCGAGGCCAAGTTTCCCCCTTCCACCCTCTCACCGGCCCGCCCGCCGATCCGCCCGCCGGCATTCGACTGGGCTCAGGGAGAGGTGCCTACTGGCCGACAATAGCTCTTTGAAACCTCGCCGAGGGGAGCCAGAAGCGTTGCAGAGCACGGAGTCGCGGGCACTTTGCCCGACAGAGGCTGCGGAGTTGGGGCAGAAGCTGCGCACGAATGTGGCCCGCGCCCTGCGCGGAAAGCCGCAGGTCGTTCGTCAAGCCGTAGAGACTCTCGTGGCCGGAGGACATCTGCTCCTCGAGGATGTCCCGGGGGTAGGCAAGACCACCCTGGCCCACGCCCTGGCACGCAGCATCGATGCCTCCTTCCAACGGATCCAGTTCACCAGCGATCTGCTGCCGAGTGACGTGCTGGGCGCGGCCATGCCGGAGCTGCTGGAAGGCCGACCCACCGGAGCGCTGCACTTCCACGAAGGCCCCATCTTCGCCAACGTCGTGCTCGCGGACGAGATCAATCGCGCCAGTCCCAAGACGCAGTCGGCCCTGCTCGAAGCCATGAGCGAAGCCAGGGTCAGCGTGGACGGAGAGACCCATATTCTCCCCGATCCCTTCTTCGTGGTGGCCACCCAGAACCCGACGGAGCACTACGGGACGAGCCCGCTACCGGAGAGCCAGCTCGACCGCTTCCAGATGCGCCTCTCCATCGGGTACCCAGACCCGCAGAACGAAGCCGCCGTGCTCCGAGACGACCCGGGCAACCGCGAGCTTCCGAACCTTTCGGCGGTGCTCTCGCGCTCGGAGCTTCGCCGGCTCCGCGCCGGCGTCGACAACGTAAAGCTGGATGACCGCGTCATCGGCTATCTGCTCGGGATCGTCACGGAAACCCGCGAGCACGAGGCGCTGGCCGTCGGAGCCTCCACCCGCGCCGCGCTCTCGCTGCGACGTGTGGCCCAGGCACGCGCCCTGCTGGACGAGCGGGACTTCGCAATCCCCGAGGACGTGCAGGAGCTGGCCCTGCCCGTCCTCGCTCATCGCGTCCACGTCGCCAGACATGGCGGGGGAGAAGACGGCGCAGAGGAGGCCGCTTGGATCCTGCGAGAGATCCTGGATCGCGTTCCCGTCCCCCTCTAGGAGCGATGGCACGGCGACGGGCATCCAGGACGGGTGCCCAGCAGCCGCGGGCGGCATGGCGAATTCGAATGCGCCGCTGGCTGCGCCCTCCCCGCCAGCTGCATCCGACTCGGGCGGGTTGGGCCTTCTTCGCGCTGACATTCGGGATCGGCTTCGCCTCCCTCAACACCGGGAACAATCTCCTCTACATGGTGTTCTCCCTGCTTCTCTCATTCCTCGTGCTCTCGGGCGTGCTCTCCGAATCGGCCCTGCGAGGCATCCAGGTCCAGCGACACCTGCCGCCTGAGCTGTATGCGGAGCGAACCGCGACCATCGTGCTCGAGGTGTGCAACGACCAGCGCCGAGCCACCGCGTATGCAATCGCCATCGAGGACCGACAAGGACCCGACGTGGACCGCGCCCGCCCAACGGGGCGAGCCTTTGCCCTGCGCATCGCCCCCGGCGCGAGCGTCGAACGCGCCTACCGCTTTACCCCTCACCAGCGAGGCGTGTTGACTCTCGCCGGCTTCCGCGTGAGCACCCGTTTCCCCTTCGGACTGTTCTCCAAGTCCATGTTGATCGAAGCGCCCAGCGAGGCTCTCGTGTTTCCCGCCCTGGATGCTGTTCGACGGTACCTTCCCCCACAGGACTCCCCCCAGCATGCCCCCGCGCTCCGAGGCTCGGCCGGCCAGAGCCCGGAGTCCGCAACCCTCCGAGAATGGTCGCCGGGCGATCCACAGAGGCGCATCCACTGGCGTACCTCACTACGCAAGGGAGCCCTGCTCTGCCGGGCTGGGGAACCGGACGACGGAGGCCTGCATGCCGTATCCCTCGCCACGGCCGGCTCGAGACCCGGGGATACCTTTGAAAATGCCGTGCGGCGAGCCGCTTCTGAAGTGGTGGGCTACCTCGACGCCGGATATCGCGTCGAGCTCCGCACCGAGACGCTCCAGCTGCTCAGCGACCCCGGCAGAGCGGGACGTCGGCGCCTGCTGACCTTCCTCGCCACGGTCGCTCCGGCGGCCCACGGCTACGGCGAGACAGTCACGTGAGCCGGCTCGCGTTCCGCGAGGCGGTGGCCCTGCCGCGGCCCCATTCGGCGCTGGCCATGGCGGCCCTCGCCAGCATGAGTCTTGCACTGACCGGTCAAATTGCCTGGCCCGCCCTCGCCGCAGCGGCCGCGGCGATCGCGTGGGTGGCTCGCGAGGGTTCGCATCCGCGGCATTGGCAGCGCAGCCGGATCCTGCTGAACCTGGGTCTGGTCGCGGCGGTCGGCAGCGCCGCTGCGCTTTGGCTTCGCGGGATGTGGGCCATCGTGGCCCTCGCGCACTTCGCGGTCCTCGCCCAGGCGCTCCAGCTGCTGGACGCTCGCCCGCGGCGCTCCGAATTCCTGCTCGTGGCCCTCGCCGTCTTCCAGGTCGTGTTGGCCGCCAACATGACGGATAGCGGGCTGTTCGGTCCACTGCTCGTGGCCTTTACCATCGCGGTGGGCTGGACGTTGATCGTCCACACCCTGCGGGCCGAGGCCCTGGAAGCCGGGAAGCCCGAAGCCGCCCGCCGCGTGTTGGGCCGGGGTCTGCGACGCACGGTCGTGCTTGCCAGCCTTGCCTCGGTGCTGCTCGCCGCCCTGCTCTTTCCCGTGCTTCCACGTATCCGCTCTGGTGCGCTGCTCTCGCGCGGGCCGGTCACGCCGGCCCAACACAGCGGCTTCTCGGATCGAGTCGAGCTTGGCGCAATCGGCAAAATCCGCCAGGACACTCACCTGGTCCTCCGGGTCGAGACCCTCAGCGGCGACCCGGCTCCAGGCGGCGAGCGCTACTGGCGCGGCGTCGCCCTCGACCATTTCGATGGCCGACGCTGGTCCGTGACGCCGCCCGGGCTCAATCCGGTGCGCGGCGACGCGGTGCTGGGGCTGCGGCTGACGAGAACGCCGGGCCCAGGACAGCCTCGGGGCAAGAGCTCCGGGCCTTCCCGGCTTGTGCAACGAATCATCCGCGAACGAATCGAGGGAGGTGTCCTCTTCAGCGCCTCACGGCCCCTCAGGCTCGCAGGCGGAGCCATCGGGCGACTCGAGCGCGACGCGGACGGCTCCTTCTTTTCCCCGACCAGCGCGACGCAACGCCTGGAGTACGTCGTCACCACACGTCCCCAGCGGCGCAACACCCTCGACCTGGTACGGGACCGCGCCCTGCCCCCTGCGCCCCGCGGAGCGCGCTTCCTGCAGATGCCGCCCCTGGACAAGCGGATCGCGGCCCTCGCCCGGCGCATGACGGCCGGAGCAACCAGCGATGCAGCACGAGCGGAGCAGATCGAGAGCTGGCTGCGGCAACATGGCCGCTACACAGACGAGCTACCTGCCTATGGAGCCGATGGCCGCTCCCCGGTGGAAGAATTCCTGCTTCACGGCATCGCCGGCCACTGCGAGTACTTTGCCTCCTCCATGGTCATGCTGGCACGCAGCGTGGGACTCCCCGCGCGCGTGGTCAACGGCTTCGCCGGCGGCGAGGTCAACCGCCTCGGAGGCTTCGTCGAGGTCCGACAGTCCGACGCCCACTCGTGGGTCGAGGTGCACTACGCCAACGCCGGTTGGGTGCCCTATGACCCCACGCCTCCCGATCTGCGCCGAGCCGGAGCGCAGGCCCACCATGGGAGCTCCGTCACCGAAGCCTGGGACGCCGTGGAGCTCTGGTGGTTCCGCAATGTGGTGGACTTCGATCGCGGCGATCAGCTACGCACCCTGAAGCGGCTGTGGCTTGCCTGGCATTCCTGGCGAACCCACGTGGAGTCGCCCGGGATGGCGACCTTGCCGCACTCCGCGGCTCACCCACCCCATCCGTTGCCCCACGTGGAGGGGCGCATCTGGATCCTTGCGGGAGTCGCCCTGCTCGCGCTGCTCGTAGTGATCCGGGGCAGCTGGCGCCGGCACAGCGCCGCGGGAGCTCCTGACTACTATCTCCGCGCCCTCCGGCTGCTAGCCCGACGCGGCCACCGGCGCGAAGCTTCGACCACCGCACGCGGCTTCGCAGTACGGGTGGCTCCCGCCCTGCCCGAGCACGCAGCGGCAGCCTTCGGGCAGCTCACGGAGTGCTATCTCCGAGAGCGCTTCTCTGGCGAGCAGAGCGCCGGAGCCCTCGAGGAGCTCGCTCGTCTACGTGATAGCCTCCGGCGGTGATGCGCCACGCCACTCCCCTCGTCCTGCTCGATCGCGATGGCACCCTCGTCAAGGACGCCGGCTTTACCCACCGCGTCGAAGACTATGCCCTGCTGCCAGGCGTAGCCGATGCCCTCCTCAGCCTCGGCGAGGCGGGCTTCAGCCTGGCCATCGTCACGAACCAGAGCGGCATCGGCCGAGGGCTCTTCAGCGAGGCGGACTACGAAGGCTTCCAGAGGCACCTCGTTCGGGACCTGGCACGCCAGGGAGTGACGCTGGCGGGCAGCTTTCACTGCCCGCATGTGTCCGAAGACGGCTGCTCCTGCCGCAAGCCCCAGCCGGGCCTGCTCCTCCGAGCTGCAGAGGTCCTGAACGCCGACCTGTCCAGGAGCTGGCTGGTGGGAGACGCGTTGCGGGATGCGCAGGCGGCGAGCCGCGCGGGCTGCCGTGGCGCCGTGCTGCTCGGCACCACGGCTTCGGGAAGGCTGCCGGCCGGTACTTTGCGGGTGGCAGACCTTACCGGAGCGGCACGCGCCATCCTGGAAGCTCAGCGCACCCCATAGACCGGGTGCGTCTGCGGAATCACCCGCACCCAGGGCAGCTGAAGCGCGGCCTGACGCTCGAGGGCCAGCATGCGCTCCGCGGTCGGCCGCCCCTTCACGCCGCCACAAGGCGTCACGGGCTGTAGTACCAGACAGGCGCCCGGGTGAAGCGCCGCCACACGGGTCACCGCCTCTTCCACCTCGTCGTCCCGGGTGGACGGCGTGATGACGAGCTTCACGATCACCCGAGACGCCTCCCGCGCGAGCTCGAGGAAGCGCGAATGGGCATCGTGGAAGGGTTCGACTCGTCCCCGCGCCGGATCCGACGCACGCCGTACGTCGCTCGTGAGCTTCCAATCCATGGACACGACATCGAGATGGGGAAGTACCTGGGCCAGTGCCGCCGCATGCAGGCCGTGGGTCTCGAGATGGATCCGGGGGCCCATCGCCCGTAGGCCCTCCGCCAGCGCCACACAAGCCGCGGGCTGGAGTAGTGGCTCTCCGCCGGTCAGGCTGGCAAAGCAGTGCGCCCCGGCCTCCAACCTGCGCGCAGCCAACAGCACGCGGTCCACCCCCAGCGGGCTCGGGATCGAGGTGAAGTGGCCGGAACCCCTTGCGTCCTCCAGGCGGCACTGCGTGCCGGGCCGCCAGGTCTCGCTGGAGTCGCACCAACGGCAGCGCAGGTCACAGCCACCCAAACGCACGAAGAGCGTGCTGGCGCCGACGTCCGGGCCCTCTCCCTGCACGGAAGAGAAGACCTCCACCAGGTCGATCCTTGCAGAGCGCTTCACTGACATATTTCTGGACCGGCTCAGCCGTCCAGGAGCGAGCGTCCCATGCCGATCTCGGCAATCAGCTCGTCGATGCGCTCGGGGTGCTCCACCACCCCCACGGCGCGGATCCGCGCGACGTGGTCGGAGTCTGCGAGGAGCTTCACCCAGCTGAACTTCTCCGCCAGGTGCTCCACCATGGCCCCCACATCCACAGTCCGCCGTCCCGAGATGTCGTCCGCGCCGAGTACGACCATCTCGCTGCCTTCGCTGCGACCCAGGGAGAGCGGCACCCCATAGCGTTCCCGGGCGATGCGTGTGGTGAGGTGCAGGTCCAGCTCCTCAGGCACCTCGAGATTCACCAGACCCAGGCCCCCGAAACGCACCAGCCGAAAGTCACGGTTCGACACGAAGGCAAGCTCTTGCGGCGCCGGCGGAGCCTCAGCCCTGGCCGCTTCCTTGGCCAGATCCGAGGGTCGGCCACTGAGCAGGCTCTCGATCTCCGAGCGGCGCTCGCCAGTCCGCTTCGCGGTCTCCCCCAGGCGATGCCACCACAGGTGGCCCCAGCGCTGGAAATCGTGCAGCGAAAAACGCCCCGTGGTCAGATCCACCACCTTGTCCGAAAAGCGGCTACGCCGTGTGCACACGCTGAGCATGGCTGGCAGGGAGCTGCCGGTTCTAGCCTGCACCAGGAGGTGGGCAGCGCCGATCGCCACCCGCATGGCCTCGAGATCCTCGGGAGGCCAGTCGTGGTGATCGAACCAGATCAGGCGGCCTCGATACAGCGAGGCCGCCTGGAGCACATCGCGGGAGGGCTTGGCCGCAAAGCCCACCACATAGATCGGATTGTTCTCCCGCAGGTCCGTGGCCACACTTCGGAAGAACGTCATGAGGTCTTCCTGCGGGTACACCCACAGGCCCTCCACCTGACGGACGTCGCGGGCCAGTACCACGGCGGCCACAAGCGAGTCCCGATCCGCATGGGCGAGGATGGCCGCGCGGCCGCGTGGCCGCGTGAGCTGATCGGGCTCGGGCTCGGCGCCCGTCTCCCCCACGGGCTCGACGGCGACGCTCAGGTTGCGCTCGCGGCGGCGTTTCTCCCGCTCCATGCGAATTCGGTCGAGCTCGCTCTCGGGCTCGCCCTCCTCGTCTTCTTCGTAGGCTGGGACCTCCACCTCGGGCACCTCGGGTGCATCCGGAGAGAGCAACATCAGCTCATCGTCTTCTTCTTCCTGGCCGATCGGCTCCGGCGGCTGCCGACGGCCCCGACGCCGGCTCCGACGACGACCGCCTGCTGCGTCACTTGTGGCGGAATCACTCGTTGGCGCGCCGGGTTGGCCGGCAGGCTCACCCTCATCGCCTTTCTCTTCGCCCCGGCCCGTTCGCGGCCCGCGCCGGCGCCGGCGCCCACGGCCGCGCGGCGCCCGGTCCTCTGCCTCATCTCCTCCCAGATCGAAGAGCGAGAGCTCGTCGAAGCGCGGCCCGGCCGCCTGGGTCGCGGAGACATCTCCCTCCCCAGCCCCGCGCGGAGCCTCTTGATTGGATGCCGCTGCGTCCCCATCGGCGCCTCCACGCCCGCGCCGCCTCCCCCGGCTACGGCGGCGACGCGGGGGCCGCGTCTCCTCCGCCTCGGGAGCCTCGCCGGCCACGACGTCGGGCGCCTGCGGAGCCGCGCGCGACACGGGGGCGGCGGATCCCCCTGTCAGGGGGTTGAAGACGCCCTCCCCATGACCTTCCAATGCCACCACATCGAGGGTCAGGTGATCGATCACCGTGCGAGCAGCGGCATCGATCTCGCGCGCCGCCAGCAACAGCCGCGGACGGTCCCCGAGTCGCAGGGGCGCGCACGCGCCGGCGAGCAGCGTGGGCAGCTGGGATTCCAACGCGAGGACCGCGTCGAGCACCCGTGCCAGCTCTGGCAGATCCAGTCGCTCCCGCACGGCTCCGATCACGGGCAGGCCGTCGCTTGCGACGCCCACCAGATCGATGGCTTGCGCGATGCCCGCCGCCGGCCAGCGACGCCAGTCGCGGAGCTCCGCCGCCGCAGCCATGGGCCCGGACCAGCGACCCCGCAGGCCCTCCTCCCCATCGCGAACGCGGCGTTCGCTCAAGCGGCGGCGCACCTGCCCCTCCAGCCGGTCGAGAGCCTCGGCAACGCCGGCCTCAGACAGGGTCAACTGACTGCGGCTCGGGACCAGGGTCTCGAGCTCCACGCGTTCCCCGACAGCGCGAAGCGCCGCCACGGGACGGGCGTAGATCACCAGCTCCAGTGCATCGCCGCTGGACCGGAGCCCGCCGGAATGTTTGGCAGCGAGTCCCTCCAGACTACGCGCGGCCTGCAGAAAGAGCTGGCGCGCGGCGGGGGTCGCCAGCCGGCCGACCACCTGGGCCACAGAGCCCGCCACGGCTGTGGGCAGCTCCGGCTCGACCTCTCCCTCTCCCGCTACCCGGAGGGCGCGCGGCGGCTCCACCAGACCTCCGACAACGCCGAGGCGCCGCCGGCTGGCCCCGTCCCAGTTTGGCGCAAAAGCCGCAATGCGCGCAGGGGCGTCTCCCGACAAACGTGCGGCCGCGACCACCGCCGCCAGCAGTGCATTCCCCCCGGAGCTCGGGCTCACGCCCACGACCCACTTCGCGTCGCCCGGGCCCATTCCCGTCGCCACCAGGGCAAAGGACGCGGGCACGTCCTCGAAGCTGTGCGCCTCGAGGGTCTCCAGGAGCAGCTCCCCAGATTCCTTGGCCCGTTCCAGCCACACCCCATCGATGGGAGTAGCCGAGCCCTCCCCCCCGCGACGGCGGCGTCCGAATCGTCTTCTCATCACTCTGCCATCCCCCAGCTCTCCCAGCTCTCCAAACGCTCCAAACGCTCCGAGCGCGCTCCGAACTCCCACGACGGGGACCAGAACCCGTCCGGGCGCTGATTTCGGGGCAAGAAGACCAGGAGAAATTATAGAAATTTCAGCTTATTGGAACTCTTTCACAAGGTAAGGCTTCAGCTCTTTTGCGGCTCGGGAGCCAGCGTCAGCACCTCGCGTTCCACGAGCGTCAGGGTGGCATCCACCACCGCGCGCTCCAATCCGAGAAAGAGCCGGTCGCTGGCCAGCGCAGCCCCCAGCCGGTCTTTGTTGCGCGCAAAGTCGAGCAGGATTCCGCCCAGCAGCTTCCGGTCTCCGCGAACCACCCGCAGCACGCGCTGCCAGTCGTCCAGCGGCACCTCGATACGCAGGTCGCGCACATCTTCCGGCTCGACCTCCTTGTGGAGGCTGAGCGCTACCGCGGCCCCATCCTTTCGCAGCTCGGCCCGCCAGTGAGCCCCCTGGGCCAGCATGATCACCCCATCCTCCTCCTCAGGGCTTCACGATCCGTGATTCGTCGCCACCAGCCTCGCCCGCAGTGCCCTCCTCCGCCACCTCCAAGGCCGTCAGGGCCGGACGTAGCGGAAGTTCGAGCAGCTTGCGCGCCAAGGGGTTCTCCCGCGCGGGCCCCTTTTCCAGGGCCGCTGCCCCCGCAAGGCAGGCTCGGGCCGCTTCCAAATCGTCCTGCTTCCAGAATCCATAGGCCGACTCGCGCAGGCGATGCGCGGCGAGCGCACAACCCGGTGCATCGAAGACCTCCTCCACGGCATCCGCCAGGAGGTCGTCCAGCTGCTCCCGCCGCGTTTCGCCACTGACGATCACCGGGCTGTCCAACGCGGTGCGAATGCGCTCGAACACGGCCAACAGCGCCTCTCGCTCGGGCGGCCAGGGACCGACGCGGCCCGCCTCCACAAGCCCCACGGCACGCTCCAAGGCCGCCGGATCCGGTGTCCCGCCGAGGGCCTCGCGGGCGAGGGTGCCGGGCAGCGGCGTCTCCTGGGGCGCTCGCGTCAGGTGGCTACGCCACTCCCCGAAGGTCCGCGGCGCACCGCGATCTGGGCGTTGATGGGCGCAGGCCCGAGCCAGCAATGCGTGCACGGCCTCCACCGGCGCCTCGCTGGCAACGGCGCGGTCGCGGCCGGCCAGCTCCTTCAGGAAGCGCCGGGCACGACCTCGCGGCGCCGCATACACCTCGAAGCCCAGGATCCCCTGGTCATCGTTGAACACCACCTCGAAGACCCTTGCTCCGCCCGAGGGATTGTCCTCGAGGAGGTAGGCCAGACGGGCCCCGCTTGGATCCAGCGGCGAGAGCCAGGCACCGCTGAGCTCTTCCTCCAGGCGCGGGAGGGTTGCCACCGTGGGCGTCGGTACCGGCTCCCTCAATGCCACGCCTTGGGAGCGAAGGCGATGGTGCAGACGCCGCAGAAGCTTCCGCCCGGCCTTGGGAAGCCCCTCGAGGGAGCAGGCCTGCAGGGCGCGCACGCCGGCCTGGGCCTCAGCCCAGGCCTCCGCCAGCTCCTGGGCGTCCTTCGTACGGTGCTCCAGCAGCCAGTGGAGCACCCGGGGCGCCGCCACGTCTCCCAGGCCCTCGAGCAGCCGGAGGGGATCCCCATTGGCGGGCCGAATGGCCTCCGCATCGCCGGGCATCGCTCCGGCTGCGGCCTCCAGCGCGTCGGGCAGGCTCACGACACCGCCCCCCGGTGGGCACACACCGCGCGGGTCTTGACCCTCCACACCACGTCAGAGACCTCCTGGGACAACCCCTGCCATCGAAGCTGGGAGCCCACACCGGAAACCCCGTTGGGCTGAGCCTCAGCCCGGCTCACCGCCACCCCCCAACCTGCGATGTGCGGCGAAGGCGAAGCGGTCGGTCATCCCGGCGATATAGTCCGCAATCGCCCGAGCTTCGCCCTCCTCCGCAAAACGCGCCACCACCTGCTCCGGGAGTCGGAGGGGATCCCGACGATAGGCCTGGAAGAGCTCGCTCAGCACGGGCTCTGCCTGGCCGCTGGCCTCGAGCACTGTCGGATGGTGGTAGAGCTCCGTGGAGAGAAAGCACTTCAACTACTCCTTGCGGGGCTGCATCTCCCTGGAAAAACCGACGACCGGGTCTTTGCGAGCGCGCACGGCGGCGGCACTTCCCAACGCCTCGCCGACCAGGCGGGCGGCACTGGCCTCCAGCAGATCCGTCACCAGGCGGTTGATCAGCACCACCAGCACCTGGGAGCGCAGCACCCGCCCGGAAGCGCCCCCCACCCGTTTCTCGGCCGTCGCCCGGGCCTCGCTCCACAGGGCCACCGCCGCGAGTTGCTCGAGGCGGATCAGCCCCGAGCGCAGGCCATCGTCGAGGTCGTGGTGGAGGTAGGCGATCTCGTCGGCATGATCCGCCAGCTGGGCCTCCAGAGAGGGACACGAAGCCAGCGCGGGAACCGGAACCGGATGCTCCCAGGAACAGCCGTGCTTCAGGATTCCCTCCCGGGTTTCGTGACTGAGGTTGAGCCCTCGAAAGCCGGGGTAGCGATCCTCCAGCCAGTCCACGATGCGGAGCGTCTGCCGGTTGTGATCGAAGCCGCCGGAATCCTACATCAGCGCGTCGAGAACGTGCTCGCCGGCGTGCCCAAACGGCGTGTGCCCCATGTCGTGAGCCAACACGATGGCCTCTGCCAGCTCGTCATTGGCGCGCAAGGCACGGGCCAGGGTGCGCGCGATCTGCCCCCCTTCCAGGGTATGGGTCAGGCGGTTGCGGTAGTGGTCGCCTTCGTGGCGCACGAAGACCTGGGTCTTGTACTCGAGCCGGCGAAAGGCCCTGGAGTGGACGATCCGATCCCGGTCCCGCGCAAACACCGTGCGGTAGGCGTGCTCCTCCTCGGCATAGAGGCGGCCCTGTGAATCCCCACTACACTGGGCCCACGGAGCCAACCGCGCCCGCTCTTCGGCCTCGGCCTCGGCGCGTGTACGCAGCCCGGGGCCCATCAGCGGCGCTCCTCGCGCAGGATCTTCCGAAGCTGCTCGCGGTCGGAGGAGCGGATGTCCTCATGACCCGGGCCGACCTGCCCTACCTCATGCATCCGCAGCAGCAGCAGGGCCGAGATCCCCGCCAAGGCGAGCGCGGCGACGACAACGAGCCAGCGGCGCACGTGCGCGGGATCCTCCGGGATCCGAGGGTGGTGAGGTACCAGGGGCAGGATGAGGGTAGGAACGGCCTCCCAGAGGGTCAACCCGAGGCCTCGGCGAGCTACCCTCGCCGGCATGTCCACACCTCGCCTGTTGCTCGGCCCCGGCCCTTCCAACGTCCACCCGCGCGTGCTCGCCGCGATGGGCGAGCCGCTACTCGGCCACCTCGATCCAGCCTTCCTGGCACTGATGGACGAGGTGCAGGAGCGGCTTCGCCAGCTTTTCCACACCGACAACGCACTCACCCTGCCGCTCTCTGCCACGGGCAGCGCCGGCATGGAGGCCTGCCTGGCCAACCTGCTGGAGCCAGACGACGCCATCGTGGTGGGGGTGGCCGGCGTCTTCGGCGAGCGGATGTGCGATGTAGCGGGGCGCATTGGAGCGCGCGTCACGCGCGTGGAGACCGCGGCAGGCACGGCGCTTCCCGCGGAGGCAATGGCCGAAGCGATCCGCCGCGTGCGCCCGCGCGTGGTCAGCTTCGTGCACGCGGAGACCTCCACCGGAGTGCTGCAGCCGGTAGAAGAGATCGCCGCCGCAGCGCGGGGAGCCGAGGCCTTCGTGGTGCTCGATTGCGTGACCTCGCTTGGCGGCCTCCCCGTCACGCTAGACGAATGGGGCGTGGATGCTGCATACAGTGGCACCCAGAAGTGCCTCTCCTGCCCGCCGGGGCTCTCGCCGGTTTCGTTCTCTGAGCGCGCCGTGGCGCGGGTTCGCGAGCGGGCGAGGCCGGTCCAGAGCTGGTATTTCGACGTCACCTTGCTGGCCGGTTACTACGGGAGCGAACGCGTCTACCACCACACCGCTCCCATCTCCGCCATCTACGCCCTGGCGGAAGGACTGCGCATCGTCGCCGAAGAGGGAATGGCCGCCCGCGAGGCGCGACACCGAGCCGCATCCGCCGCGCTCCTCGACGCCCTCGCACCCTTGGGCTTCGAGCCGCTGGTGGCGCCCGAGATCCGCCTACCCCCGCTCACCACCTTGCGCCTGCCGGAGCGGGTGAGCCTGGCGGGCGAGGCGCAGGTACGCCAGCACCTGCTCCGGGAGCACGGCATCGAGGTCGGGGGCGGCCTCGGCAAGCTCGCGGGCCGCGTGTGGCGCGTCGGGCTGATGGGAGAGAATGCGCGCGAGGAGAGCGTCGCGCGCCTCGTAGAGGCTCTGCAACAGATCCTCGCTTGACCCGGCGGCGGGGCCCCTGCTACAGAGCAGGGGCTTTTGGGCGCCCGAGAGGGCCCTGAGGGAAGGCCGTGAAAGTCGGCCGCGGTCCCGCCACTGTGATTGGGGAGACCCCCTGCGACGGGAATCCACTGGGCATCGGCCCGGGAAGGAGTCGCAGGAAGCTTCGCGGAAGTTCCGCGAAGGCCCCATCAGCCAGGAGACCTGCTCGGAAGCGGAATCTGCAACTGCTCTTCGCGGAGAGAGTGGTGCGGAGCTTCGGGCGGGCCTGCACGTTGCGGTCGCCAGGAGACCGCTCCTTTTCCCCCACCGCGGAGGGTGCAAGGAGGTCTCCATGAGCCCTGCACCCACGCCGCCCCTGCACGCGGGACGTCCCCGCACGCTGGCGCTGGCAATCCTGGCCCTGCTCCTCGTTCCCCTGGCCGCCCGTGCCGGTGACCCGCAGCCGCCCACGGCTGCTCCCGCAAATTCCACACTCCCCGAGCCTCCCCTCATCGAGACCGGGGAAGTCACCGTCACCGCGACCCGCAGGGAGGAAAATGTCCTCGATGTGCCAGGCAACGTCACGGTCCTCACGCGCAAACAGATCGAAGCAAGCGGCGCACGGGATGTCCCGGACCTGCTGCGCCGCCAGGCGGGCATTCTCGTCATCAATACCACCGGCAACCGCGAGGGCTACAGCGTCGAGAGCCGCGGCTTCAACAACGGCGGCGGCAATGGCTCCAGCACCCTTGTCCTGGTGGACGGCCGGCGCATGAACCGCGCCGCCAACGACAACACCGACTGGTCCTTCATCCCCCTCGACAACGTCGAGCGCATCGAGATCACCCGCGGCCCGTCGAGCGCCATCTGGGGCGACAACGCCATCGGCGGCGTGATCCAGATCATCACTCGCCATGGCCAACGGCGGGAAGACGGCCTGGACGTCAGCCTGCGCGGGAAGGCCGGGAACCTGCACACCAACGGCGGGACGCTCTTTGCGGAGGGGCGCCAGGGGCCCTTCCAGATCTCGACCTTCCTGGAGCACGACCACGAGGGGTTCTATCGCAAGCAGTCCGAGTTCAAGGCGAACACAGGGGAGCTCGGCCTGGGCTTCGACCTCGGCGCGCGCGGACACGTCGGATTCAAGGCAGGCTACAGCGATACGCGTAGGGATCGGCCGGGTTCGCTCACGCTGGCGCAAGCCATGGATGACCCGCGTCAGGCTCGTCCTGACGCGGGCGGCGACCAGGATCGAACGCGCTTCCGCTATGTGCAGATGCCCGTTGATCTCTCCCTTGCCGAGGGTCTCACCGCGCAGATCATGCCCTGGTACGACCGACGCACCGATGCTGGCAGTGTCTCAGGCGCGGCCTTCAGTTTCGCTACGAACGATGCCGGGCGACGCCTCGGGTTGAACGCCCACCTGACCTGGAGACACGAAATCCTGGGCTTCCAGAACACCCTCACGGCCGGTGCAGACTTCCGCTGGGAACGGGTCACCCAGGAAAGCCGCTTCGTCTCGTTCGGGTCCCTCTTCCCCAGCGACGACCAAGCGCGTCGTAGCACGACGGGCACGTACCTCCAGGAGGAGCTGTGGCTCCTCGACAATCTCCAGCTGTCGACGGGAATCCGACGCGATGCCGTCGATTCCTATGCGCGGGCCAGCCGCTTCGATTTCAGTGGCAACTTCCTCCGCAAGGACAGCCTGCACGACCATCGTCACAAGTGGTCCCCCCGGGCCGCCCTCACATGGCGCCCGCTGCCGTGGCTCTCGAGCTGGCTCAGCTGGTCCCGGGGCTTTCGCTTCCCAAATGTGGACGAGCAGTTCGGCTTCTTCGGCATCGACGCATTCCTGCGCCCGGAGTCCTCCCAGAACTTCGAGGTCGGCTTGAAGGCCCGCCACGCACTGGGCAGCTTCAACCTCGTCCTCTACCACATGGACGTCGATGACGAGATCTTCTTCGACCCGCAGGCGGGGTCCCTCTTCTGTCCCCCTCCCGCAGGGCCCTGCGGCAGCAACGCCAACCTCGACCGGGTGAAGCACCAAGGGCTCGAGATCTCCGCAAAGATCACACCCGTCTCCTGGCTGGAGCTCTACGGAAGCTACAGCCTGGAGGATGTGAAGATTCGGAGTGACCACCTCACGGGCCTTGCAAACAGCCGACTGCCGATCAATCCCGTGAACCGGGGGACGGTTGGCGGCAGGCTGCACCTCCCCGCCGGCTTCGAAGTGGGTCTCAATGCCAACCTGGTGGGTCAACGGATCCTGGCCAACGACCTCCCGAACAGGTTCCCGAAGCTCGGCCACTACACCACATTGGACGGCCGACTCGCCTGGACGCACGCGCTCACGGAATGGTTGGGCGTCGAGGTCTCCGGCGTCGTCTACAACATGACGGACAAGGCTTATGCTGAGTTTGGAGGCGTCAGCACCCTGGACGGCCGACTCGGCCTCTTTCCCTCTCCCAAGCGCCACTTCGTCACCAGCGTGCGGATCACCGTGCGGCGATGAAGGGGACCCGGATCCTACGCTGCCTGCTCCTGACCCTCCTCCTCGGGGAGCCTCGGCCAGCGCTTGCACAGGAGCCCCCGGCGGTCTCTGCGGGCGTACCCGTCTTCGTCGATGCGCTGCCCACTCTCCCGCCGGTGCAGGAGCGGATCCGGGAGATCACACAGCGCATCCAGGAGGCGGTGGTCTATCCGCCGCGGGCCCGAGAGCGCGGGACCCACGGTATTTCGCGCATCCAGTTCCGCGTGGGGCATTACGGTCGCGCGGCGGAGATCCAGCTGGTGAAGAGTTCGGGCAGCGCGCTTCTCGACAAGGCGGCCACGCAGGGCGCCCGCGATGCGCGGCAGCTGCCCTTCGTCTATGGCCGGCTGCTCGTCCCGATCCGCTTCGAGCTGGAGCGGACTTCCCCACCTTGAGTCGCCGAGCCAGGCGGGCGTTCTCACGCGCGCCGCGCACGCTCCAGGTGTTCCTTCACGGCATGGATCCACGCCGCCGGAGCCTCGTTCTGGGGTTGATGGCCAGCGCGAGGGATCACGACGCAGCGCGAAGTGGGAATGGCGTCCTCGAGCTCTCGGGAGGGAGCGAGGAGAGCTTGGTCCTGCTAACCCACCATCACCAGGGTGGGCACCGCGATCTCGCCCAGACGCGGCAGCAGGGATTCGTGCGCGTAGAGCGACAGGGCCAGGGCCTCGTAGGCCTCGGGGTCCATCGCTGCGACCCGTGCATCGCGCCAGGCCCAGAAGCGCTCGGCTCCCCATTCCGCTTCGAGCCGTCGGTCCGCCGCAGAACGTTCGGGGTCATCCGCTGCTCGGGCCTTCAGTACCTGCGCGAGCACCTGCATGCCGGCCTTGCGGGCCAGCTCCCCGGCGCGCGCCACCAGCTCGGGCTGGATCCAGTCCATGCCGCGTCCGGCGGTGCTCATCAAGAGCAGCGAAGCCACGCGCTCCGGATGCGCGAGGGCGCAGCGCAGGGCCACGAGGCCCGCCATCGAGTGCGCGAGGAGATCCACCGCAGGCAGCGCCAGGGCATCGAGCCAGGCCACGAGGTCTTCCGCCAACATCTCGATGCCATACGCCTCTGCACGGCCCAGCTTGGTGGATTCGCCGTGGCCGCGCAGGTCTGGCGCAAGGGTGTGGCCCACCTTGGCCAACGCCGGGAGCTGGCCGGAGAAATCGCCACGGAAGCCTGTGAAGCCGTGGAGCAACACCAGCGGGCGCGGCCCCTCCCCCACCTCTTCATAGACGATCTCGATGCCATTGCAGCGAATGCTTCGTCGTGCCATGGATCCCTCACGCGTCGGACCATCGCTCTCTCAGTTGTGGAGCCGCGGCGTTGGGGGAGCCTGGGCCAGCACCCGGGCCTCCTCTGCCGCCAGCTCCACCAGCCGCTCCTCCACGCAGGCGGTATCCGCCACCCGACAGGCCAGCTCCACATAGAGGCCGTGGTGACGCGCCTCGGCAGTGCGCAGCTGTTGGTAGAAATGGGCGAGCGGTGGATCCCCAGCCGCCAAGGCCTTGGAGAGCAGGCCCAGTCGCTCGCAGCTGCGCGCCTCGATCAGGGCCGCGCAGAGCAACGTGTCCAACAGCCGTTCCGGCTCCTGGGCGCGCACCCGGCGGTGCAGACGCCCCGCATAGGGGCTCGGGCGTTGGCGCCGAAAGGGAATTTCGCGCCGAGCCAGCCAGCCGAGCACTTCCTCGAAGTGGCCAAGCTCTTCGCGGGCCAGCCTCGAGAGCGGCTCCAGCAGCTCGGGATGCTCGGGATACTGGAAGATCAGTGTCACCGCCATGCCCGCCGCCTTCTTCTCGCAATGGGCGTGGTCGAGGAGCACTTCGCCCAGGCCCGCCAGGGCCCGCACCACCCAGGCCGGCTCCGTCTCGCTGGCGAGCTTCAGCATCCCGGGGAGAGTAGCCACCCGCCTCGTGCCACCGCGACCGGATCTCACGGTCCGGCGTATACTGCCCGAACACCTTGCGCCCTCCCCGAACCCCGGAGATCCCTTGTCCCTCGAGATCGACGTCTTCTGGTCCTTCCGTAGCCCCTGGTCCTACCTCGCCACACCGCGCCTCGTGGAATGGTCGAAACGCTACGACCTGACGGTGAGCTTCCGTCCCGTCTACCCCATCGCCATCCGCACACCGGATTTCTTCAACCGCATCCACCCGCTCTGGCCAATCTATCTGGTGCGGGACGTGCACCGCGTAGCGGAGTTCCTGGGCCTGCCCTTCCATTGGCCGCGCCCGGACCCCGTGGCACAGAGCTTCGTAGACGGGCGCGGCCAGACCGACGACGTACAGCCCCATATTCACCGCCTGACCCGCCTTGGAGCGTTGGCCGCCGAGAGGGGCCCCGGCCTGGCCTTCGCCGATGAGGTCTCTCGCCTGATCTGGGGCGGTACGGATGGCTGGAACCAGGGGAGCCTGCTCGCCGAGGCCACGGCCCGCGCCGGCCTCGACCTTGCCGAGCTCGACCCCATTGCCGAGGCCGAAGCCGAGCGCCTCGATGGCGTCATCGAGCAGAACCAGAAGGACCACGAAGCGGCCGGCCACTGGGGAGTGCCGACCTGCGCCTTCCAGGGAGAGCCCTTCTTTGGCCAGGACCGCCTGGATGTGCTGCTGTGGCGCCTCAAGCAACATGGCCTTGAGGAGCGCTAGGTGTATCCCGCCGTTCACGCCGCGAAGAACCCCGACAAGCCCGCCCTGGTCATGGCGCGCAGCGGCGAGGTCGTGAGCTATGGCCAGCTGAACGATCGCTCGAACCGGGGCGCGCAGCTCTTCTGGTCCCTGGGTTTGCGGCCCGGCGACCACATCGCCTTCTGCATGGAGAACAACGCTCGCTTCTTCGAGCTGTGCTGGGCTGCCCAGCGCTCCGGGCTCTACTTCACCGCGATCAGCTCGCGCCTCACGCCCCCCGAGGTAGAGTACATCGTCGACGACTGCGAGGCGCGGGTCTTCATCACCTCAGAGGCCAAGCGTGAAATTGCCGAAGGGCTGCAGGGAGCATGCCCCAGGGTCGAGGCGCGCTATATGGTGGGTTCGCCAACGCCCGGCTATGCCGGCTACGAGGAGGCCGTCGCGAGCCAGCCTGCGGAGCCCCTCCAAGAAGAGCTCGAAGGCGCACAGATGCTCTACTTCTCCGGCACCACCGGGCGCCCGAAGGGCGTGAAGCACCCCCTCAGCGGCAAGCCCGCCGGCACGGTACCGGCGTTGGCGCAGATGATCGCCGCCGCCTACGGCGCCAGCGAAGACTCGATCTATCTCTCGCCGGCGCCGCTCTACCACGCCGCTCCCCTCGCCTTCAACATGGGCTTCCAGCGCATCGGAGCGACCTGTATTCTGATGGAACATTTCGACGCACGAGAGGCCCTGCGCCTGATCGAGACCCATCGCGTGACCCACAGCCAGTGGGTGCCCACCATGTTCGTGCGCATGCTGAAGCTCCCGGAAGAGGAGCGCGCCCGCTACGACCTGGGGAGCCTCCAGGCTGCAATCCACGCCGCGGCGCCCTGCCCCATCCCCGTGAAGGAGCAGATGATCGCCTGGTGGGGCCCGGTCCTCCACGAGTATTACGCCGGCACCGAAGGCAACGGCTTCTGCGCGATCGACAGCGCGCAGTGGCTTCAGCACAAAGGGTCCGTGGGACGGGCCTTGAACGCCAAGCTCCACATCCTGGACGAAGAAGGGCAGGAGCTCCCGGCCGGCGAGATCGGAACCATCTACTTCGAGAGCAACGTGACCTTCGAGTACCACAACGCCCCGGAGAAGACGGCCGAGTGTCGCAGCGCCGAGGGCTACACCACCCTTGGCGACGTGGGCTACGTCGACGAGGAAGGCTGGCTCTTCCTCACCGATCGCAAGGCCCACATGATCATATCCGGTGGCGTGAACATCTACCCGCAGGAGGCCGAGAACGTGCTCATCACCCACCCCAAAGTGCACGACGTGGCGGTGATCGGTGTGCCCAACGAAGAGTTCGGGGAGGAAGTGAAGGCCGTCGTCCAACCGCGGGACATGGCAGAAGCCGGCCCCCAGCTGGAGCAGGAGCTCCTGGACTACTGCCGGGCACAGCTGGCGCACATGAAGTGCCCTCGAAGCGTCGATTTCGACGCCGAGCTGCCCCGACATCCGACCGGCAAGCTCTACAAACGTCTTCTCAAGGACCGCTACTGGAGCGGACACGAATCGCAGATCGTGTGAGAGGCTCCGGCATGCGCGTTGGCCGTTACGACAACCCCTATGAGTCCGTGGAGTGGCACCGGGACCCTCCCGCCGGGACCACCTGCACGCCCCTGGCCCTGCGCACCCCGGACCGCGCCCTGGCCCACGGCTGGCTCTACGCCCGGGGTGGCGAGAACACCGTGGTGTGCGTGATGCATCCGCGGGCCAACTTCTCGCGACACTACGTCGTGCCGGGCCTGGTGGAGGCAGGCTTTGCAGTGCTCTGCGTGAACAGCCGCTGGCTGAACAATGATGCCACCCTGGTCCACGAGCGGCTGCTGCTGGACGTGGCAGCGGGGGTCGCCGCGGCGCGGGAGCACTACGAACGGGTGGTGCTGCTCGGGAACTCCGGCGGGGGCTCGCTCTTCACCTTCTACCTGCACCAGGCGCTCGCACCGCCGGGGGAGCGGCTGCGCGAGACCGGAGCGGGAGACGCCTTCGACCTGAATGCCTATGAGCTGCCAGCGGCCGACGCCATGATCTACCTCGCTGCCCATGCCGGCGAAGGCCACTTTCTGCGCCACGCCATCGACCCCTCGGTACAGGACGAGGGCGATCCCCTCTCTTGTGATTCCCGCCTCGACCTCTACGACCCCGCCAACGGCTTCATGACTCCACCAAAGCCAAGCCGCTTCGGCGGGAGCTTTCTGGAAGCCTACCGCCTGGCCCAGATCACGCGCATTCAACGCCTCGACGCGATTGCGCGAGCCCGGGTCAAGCGGCGGCGAGGCGCGGTGGAACGCGCGCGCAAGAGCGGTGCCAGCCAAGACCTGCGAGCCGCCACGGCGACTCATTTCATGCTCGTCTACCGCAGCGATGCGGACCCGCGCTGCATCGACCTCTCCCTCGACCCGTCCCGGCGCGACTACGGCTCGCTCTGGGGGCGGCGGCCGGACCTCATCAATTACGGCCCGGTCGGCTTCGCCCGCGTGGTTTCGCCGGAGGCCTGGCTCTCGACCTGGTCCGGCACCAGCTCTCACGCGGAGATCGCCGCGACCGGTGCGCGCATGACGCTGCCCGCCCTGCAGATTACCTACACGGCCGACAACGCCATCTTCCCCTCCGATGCCCAGCTCATCGCCGACTCTCTGGGCACCGAGGACCTGACCCGCCTCGAGGCGGATGGCGACCACTACGGCTTCCCGATCGAGGAGGGCCGAGACCCCGCCGTGGAGCAGATCGTCGGCTGGCTTCGAAGCCATCCGTGAGTGGTCCGCCGCCCTGCATCGCGGTCTATGAGCGCCGCGTGAAGGCTTCCCTGGAGCGCGTCTGGGAAAACGTCCACGACTGGGAGCACCTGCCCTGGCTGCATGGAAGCTCGTTCTGCGACATCGCCCTGGAAGAGGCGGGACCCTTCGGCTGGCGCGCCCGGATCGCCCTCCCCCCTGCGGAGGCACCGCGCTGGATCCGCATGGATCTGCGGCGCGAGGGCGACGACTGCTATCACGCGCGCACCCTCGCTGGCCCGGGCGTCGGCACGGATATCGTCACCACCCTCCAGGCCATCGACCCGACCACCACACAGCTGCGGGTGGAGTTCCGGGTCCCCGGCCTGGGCGAGACCGATCGCGAGAAGCTCGGAGCGGGCTATGTGGCGCTCTACACCCGCCTGTGGGACGAAGACGAAGCCATGATGATCCGGCGTCAGGCCTTTCTCGACGCACGCCCAGCTGCAAGTGCGCTCTCCGGGGCGCGGACTCCCGTCGCCATCGGAGCCCTCCCACCCTCGGGTGGCCGATCGCGGATCGTGGAAGCCCACGGCGAGCGTTTTCGGGTGCTGCAGGTGGACGGGCGCTGGGTCGCACATGCCGCGGCCTGTCCCCACCGGGGCGGCCCGCTGGAATCCGCGGATGTGCTGGACGGCTGTGTGGTCTGCCCGTGGCACGGCTACCGCTTCGACCTCGTGACCGGTCGCGGCCCAACGGGACAGCGCTGCCAGCTTCCCCACCCCGCGCGGGTGGTGGTGGACCCGGCGAGTGGAGAGGCATCGCTACACTTCTCGCAATGATCGATCGCGGCCTCACCCACGTTGCGCTTCCGGTGACGGACCTGGACGCCAGCCTGACCTTCTACCAGAAGTATGCCGGCCTGGAGGTCGTGCACCGTCGCCGCGACGAGAGCACGGACAGCCAGGTCGCTTGGATCAGCGACTTCACCCGGCCCTTCGTGGTCGTCCTGATCGAAGTGGGAGAAGTGCCGCACCCGCTCGTTCCCATCGCCCACCTGGGCGTGGGCTGCAAAAGTCGGGACGAGGTGGATCAGCTCCTGCACCAGGCGCAGCAAGAGGGGCACCCGGTCTGGGGTCCAACGGACTCCGGGTATCCTGTGGGATATTGGGCGCTGATCAGCGATCCAGATCATCACACCCTGGAGATCTCACACGGGCAAGAGGTGGCGCTCACCATCGAGCGATCCACACCGCGGACCGCAGAGCCGGAGGCATCGTGACGAGCTTGGTACGGGACCCTCGTGAGATCGGAGGCTTTGACGAAGAAGTGGATGTGCTCGTGGTGGGGCTCGGTGTGGCCGGCGCCGCCACGGCCCTGGAGGCGGCGCGGGCCGGTGCGGAGACATTGGTTTTGGAACGCGCCGGGGGCGGAGGCGGAACCTCTGCGATGTCCGGCGGCGTGCTCTACCTGGGGGGCGGAACCGCCCTGCAGCGCGCTTGCGGCTTCGAGGACGATGCCGATGAGATGCACAAGTACCTGATGGCCTCCGTGGGAGAGGCGCCCGACGCAGCGAAGATCCGGCTCTACTGTGACGGCAGTGTGGCACTCTATGATTGGGTGGTCGCCCAGGGAGTCCCCTTCAAGCAGACCTTCTATCCCGGAGTGAGCGGGGAGCCGCCCAGCGACGATGGTCTGGTCTGGTCTGGCTCTGAGCAGCACATGCCTTTCTGCGAGATTGCGCGGCCCGCGCCGCGAGGTCACGTCCCCCAGCTGGAGCACCAGACCGGGCCCCTGCTGATGCAGAAGCTGGTGGCGGCAGTAGAGGAGAGCGCGGCGAAGGTGCTCACCAATACGCGCTGTGTCGCCCTCGTGCAGGAGCCCGACGGCAGCGTGGTAGGCGCCATCGCCGAGACCTTTGGCGAACCGCGTCGCATCCGCGCCCGACGCGGCGTCGCGCTCACCACGGGCGGCTTCATCAACAACGCTGAGATGCTCCGGGACTACGCACCCCTCGTCCCGCGCTGCAAGATCCGGGTGGGAGCCGACGGCGACGATGGCAGTGGCATCCAGCTGGGGATGGCGGTGGGCGCCGCTACGCGTCACCTCGACGCTGCTTCGATCTCGCTGCCAGCCACCCAGCCCTGGGGCCTCAAGCGTGGCATCCTGATCAACGCCCAGGGGCAGCGCTTTGTGAACGAGGACACCTACTACGGGCGCCTCGGCGAGGCGGCGCTCTTCCACAACGACGGCCGGGCCTGGCTCGTCGTGGATGACGAGGTCTTCGAGAAGCCGGACTATCCGCGCGAGGTCGTGGCGGTGGGAGAGACGCCGGCAGAGCTGGAGCAGGAGCTGGGGCTCCCGCCGGGCAGCTTCGAGGCCACCCTGGCACTCTACAACCGGCACGCAGCCAAGGGACAGGACCCCGTCTTCCACAAGGTCCCCGGCTACCTGAAACCTCTCACGCGACCGCCCTTCGGCGCCTTCGACTGCACGACGGAGGCCTCCATCTATGCGGCCTTCACCCTGGGCGGCCTGGCAACGGACGTGGATGGCCGGGTGCTCGATCCGGCAGGCGAGCCCATCGCGGGGCTCTACGCCGCCGGTCGCGCCAGCTCCGGCATCTCGGTCGGCAGCTACAGCAGCGGCCTCTCGTTGGGCGATGGCCTGTTCTTCGGGCGGCGTGCGGGACGCCACGCAGCCGCCTATGCGGCCTGATCCAGCCTGGGAGCGACGGGCCGCCGGAAACGAGGGCCGACGTCCCCGGGGTTGCTAGACTGCCCGAACTCGCTCCCCGCAGGGGAGAAGGCCGCAAGGAGAGCCATGGCACGCAGTATCGTCGAGCTCCTGAAGGAGCGCAGTGGCGAGCAGTTCGCGCTCCACGAGAAGTACCTGAACACCCACATGGTGCGGGTGCTCAAGACCGTGGGCTTCGACCGCAACTATGTGCGCGCAAGCGGGCCCTACCTCTTCGACGCAGCCGGAGAGCGCTATCTCGACCTGCTCTCGGGCTTCGGCGTATTCGCGGTGGGACGCAACCACCCGGGGATCATCGCCGCCCTGCGCGAGGTCCTGGAGGCGGAGCTGCCCTCCCTCGTCCAGATGGACGCCTCCTTGCTCGCGGGCCTCCTCGCCGAGCGCTTCCTCGCCATCTGCCCGGGCAAGCTCGAGAAGGTCTTCTTCGCCAACTCCGGCGCGGAGGCCGTAGAATCCGCCATCAAGTTCGCGCGTTGCCACACGGGCAAGCCGGGCCTGGTCCACTGCACGGACGCCTTTCATGGGCTGACCATGGGCGCCCTCGCGCTCAACGGCGACGACATCTTCCGGGACGGCTTTGGCCCCCATCTCCCCGAAACCCACCGCGTGCCCTTCAATGACCTGGCCGCGCTGGAGCAGGTGCTCGCATCGAACCGGATTGCCGCCTTCTTCGTCGAGCCCATCCAGGGGCACGGCGTCAACGTGCCCGACGACGACTACCTGCGGGAGGCTGCCGCGTTGTGCCACAAGCACGAGGCCCTCTTCGTGGCGGACGAGATCCAGACCGGGCTCGGGCGTACCGGGCGAATGTGGGCCGTCGAGCACTGGGGGGTCGAGCCGGACATCCTGCTCTCCGCCAAGGCGCTCTCCGGAGGGTTTGCGCCGATTGGTGCAGTGGCGATGCGCAAGGACATCTTCGACTCGCTCTTCAGCAACCTGGTACGCGCACCGGTACACGGCTCCACGTTCTCCAAGAACAACCTGGCAATGGCCGCGGGGATCGCCACCCTCGACGTGATCGAGGAGGAGAACCTGGTGGCCAATGCCGCCAAGGTGGGCGAGGCGCTGCTGGACGACTACCGCGGGATGATCGAGCGTTACGACTGGGTAAAGGCAGTACGCGGCAAGGGCCTGATGCAGGTAATCGAATTTGCGCCGCCGCAGACCCTCAAGGCGAAGGCCACCTGGAAGCTGCTCGACACGGCCCAGGCGGGTCTCTTCAGCCAGCTGGTGATCGTTCCGCTCTTCCAGGAGCACCACATCCTCAGCCAGACCGCCGGCCATCACCACCCGATGGTGAAGTTCCTGCCGCCCCTGGTGATCGGTGACGAAGATCGCCGCTGGATCGTCACAGCCCTGGAAGAGGTGATCGGCGGCACCCAGAAGGTCGGAGGCGCCATCTGGGACCTGGGCAAGCGCCTGGCGAAGGCTGCGATCCGGACCAAGACGGGGCATTAGAGATGAGCAAGGTCTTCGTCACCGGCGGCAACGGCTTCATGGGCTCGCACATCGTGCGTCACCTGCTGGCCCACGGCTACGACGTGACGGCGCTGGTCGGCGCCGACCTCGACCGCTCGAACCTCGAAGGCGTAGACGTGGAGGTCCGCGAGCTGGACTTGCTCGACGAACGGGGCGTCCTGAACGCCTTGGACGGCGGCGAGCTGCTGGTCCACAACGCCGCCTGCTACAGCTTCTGGCAGCCGGACCCCATGCACATCTACCGGGTGAATGTAAACGGCACCCAGCATGTCCTGTCCGCCGCCCAGCAGCTGGACTACCGCAAGATCGTCTACACCAGCAGCACGGCCACGCTCACCCCCTCGATCAACCGCGACCTCGAGACCGAAGAGAGCCTCTTCGACCTGCGATCCTTCCAGGGGCACTACAAGTGCTCGAAAGTGCTCGCGGAGATCGCGCTGTTGCGCATGGTGGCCAAGGGCCTCCCCGCGACCTGGGTCCACCCGACCACGGTGGTGGGATCCGGTGACCACCGCCCCACCCCCACCGGCGGCCTGATCCTGCACTTCCTGAACGGGCTCATGAAGATCTGCGTCGGGACGACCCTCAACATCGTGGACGTGGATGACGTGGCCGAAGGGCACGTGCTGGCCCTGTAGCGTGGCGAGGTGGGCCACCAGTACATCCTGGGCGGGGAGAACCTGAGCATGCTCGGGGTCACGGAGATCCTCTCGCAGCTCACCGGCATTCCCACGCCGTGGTTCGAGCTCAACCCCCGTTTTGCCCTTTACGCCGGCTACGTCGCGGAGTGGTTCGCCAACCACGTGACGCACAAGACCCCCATCGTGGACGTGGAGGCGGGGCTGCACGCCATCAGCAACAAGCCCTCGTATTCGGGCAAGGCCGAGAAGGAGCTGGGCTACCGACCCAGCCTGGCGCGGGTCGCCCTGGCCAAGGCCGCGCAGGGATTCCTCGATGCAGGCATGGTGCGCCCCGCAGCCCGTGCACGGGTGGAGGCGCATGGCGCCCTGCGCGCCTTCCTCGAGCAACACGACCACACGTGACGGAGCGGGGACGTTCTTTGCGAACTTGCGTTGTTGGAAACAACGCAAGTTCGCAAAGAACGTCCCCGCTCTCGTCCGGTTCTCGGCTAAGCTCGGGGAATGGGCGGTGCGCTGGAGGGGGTCCGGGTGGTGGATATGACCACCATGATCTCCGGACCCATTGCGACGCGCATTCTTGGCGACCAGGGAGCGGAGGTCATCAAGGTGGAAGCTCCGGGTGTGGGGGACCTGGTGCGGGTCATGGGAACGAACCGCCGCGGATTCTCCGCCACCTTCGCCACCGCCAACCGCAACAAGCGCTCCGTGGTGCTGGACCTGAAGCAGAAAGAGGGGCGCGCCCTGCTCCTGCGCCTGGTCGCGGCGGCGGACGTCTTCGTGCAGAACTTCCGACCCGGAGCGGCGGAACGCCTGGGGATGGGCGAGGCCGCCCTACGGGCCGTCCGCCCGGACCTCCTCTACGTCTCCATCAGCGGCTTCGGCGAGACAGGACCCTACGCGCACAAGAGGGTCTACGACCCCGTCGTCCAGGCACTGTCGGGCCTGGCGGCGATCCAGGCCGACCGCGACAGTGGTCGACCGCGCATGATGCGGCTGATCATCCCCGACAAGCTCACCGCCGTGACCGCAGCCCAGGCCATCACGGCGGCGCTCTTCGCCCGGGAGCGCAGCGGAGAGGGACAGCACCTGCGTCTCTCCATGCTCGACGCCACCGTGGCCTTCCTCTGGCCCGAGGGCATGGCGGGCCACACATGGCTGGGAGCAGACGTGCGCGACACCCGAGCACGTCTGGCCCAGGACCTCGTCTTCGCGACCGCAGACGGATTCCTGACCTGCGGCGCTGTCTCCGATGCCGAGTGGCTGGGCCTGGTACGCGCCCTCGAGCAGCCCGACTGGCTCCTGGACGAGCGCTTCCAGAGCGCCGGCGGCCGGGTTCGCCATGCCCCGGAGCGTTTCGGCATGATGGCAGAGGTCTTGCGCCGGCGAACCACCGCCCAGTGGCTGGAGCGCCTCGAGGCCGAGGACGTGCCTTGCGCCCCCGTACTCGACCGAAGGGGTGTCGTCGCGCACCCGCAGATCGTGGCAAACGCCCTCATCGAGGAATCCGTCCACCCGATCGGGGGCCCGATGCGCCAGCCGCGCCCAGCCGAGCGCTTCGACCGAACGCCCAGCAGCCTCCGCCGGCCCGCACCGTCCCTCGGCGAGCACACCGACGAGGTGCTGGGGGAGCTGGGGCTCGCGCCCGCGGAGCTTCTCTCCCTGCACGAGCGAGGCGTCGTCCAGTGAGCCGCTGGCTGGCGGTGGCAGCCGCCCTTGGCGCCAGCGGCGTGGCGCTGGGTGCCTTTGGCGCCCACGGCCTCAAGGGACGGCTCACCGCCCTGCAGCTCGGGAGCTGGGAGACGGCGGTGCACTATCAGCTGCTGCACGCCATCGCACTCCTGGCCCTGGCCCTCGCCGCTGGCTCCCGGAATCTACACTGGCCAGCCGGCCTGTTCACTGCGGGGGTCGTGCTCTTCTCGGGCTCCATCTACCTGCTGGTGTTGACGCCCTGGCGCTGGCCGGGCCCCCTCACGCCGCTGGGTGGCCTGTGTCTGATCGCCGGCTGGATCTCGCTCTTCTTCCTGCACCCGCCCCGGGCTGACGCTACCCTCCACGACCATGGCAATCTTCGACGCGATCAGCGAAGGCATGAAGGCGGCCCTGCGCGCCAAGCAGACCCGGCGTCTGGCAGCCCTGCGTCAGATCCGGGCCAGCTTTCTCCACGAGCTGAAGAAGGACGGCTCCCAGCGCCTCGCGGACGAGGCCTGCATCCCCCTCCTCCGGCGCCTGGAGAAGCAACGCAAGGAGAGCATCGCGGCCTTCGAGGCCGCCGGCCGGTCAGATCGAGCAGCCGAGGAGCGTGAAGAGCTGGGGGTCGTCCAGGAGTTCCTGCCGAGCCTGGCCAACCGCGACCAGACGCGATGCTGGGTGCAGGCGGCCATCGAGCAAACCGGAGCTACGGCACCGAACGAGCTGGGCCGGGTGATGGGTGCAGTCATGAAGGCCCACAAGGGCGAGGTGGACGGGAGCCTGGCTCGGCAGATCGCCGCCACGCTCCTGGGGGCGTGAAGCCGTTTCCAGGAGGCCGGCCGGCTCCTCCGGGCCGGGGGCAATGTCCTAGCCGCGTCACTTTATGCCCGCATACCCCGCTCCCAGATCCCGAGTAAGCGCGATTTTGTGAGCTTCCTCACAGTTTTTTACCCCCATCTGAGGGAGGGTGGCTTCCTATTCAGCGAAGGAGTGCAGAATGGGGGGAATCTCTGCTGGCTCGCCCCACCCTGCCGGCGCTTCAGTCGGCTCATTGCTGCCCCGGACGCCCATCCCGGGACCGGATCGATCCCTCGGTCCCGCGCGCGGGATCGTCTTTGCCTTGGCCTTCGGAGCCGCGGGATGGGGCGCCATCCTCGGCGCGGTGGAGCTGCTCCGAGCGCTGCTCTAGGGCGTTCTACTCCGCGTCCAGGAGCTGGCGGACGCGCTCGAGGAGCACCTGGGTGGTGAACGGCTTGGCCAGGAAGCTGGCCTCTGCCCACAAGTCTGCGTGCTCTCGGCCGCCGCCCTCGGCGAGACCCGACATCAGCAGTACGCGGATTCCGGGGCGTGCGGCACGGATTCTCTGGGCGAGCTCGGGGCCCGTGAGGCCGCGCATCATCACGTCGGAGAGCAAGAGGTGGACCGGCCCCTCGTGGGCCGCCAGCTTTGCCTGCGCTTCGTCCCCTCCAGAAGCATCGAGGACGCGGTAGCCCACGGAGCCCAACATGCGGCTGATCAGCCGGCGCACGGACGGCTCGTCTTCGACCAGCAGCACGGTCTCGCTGCCACCGCGGGCGACACGCGCCTGCCTGGATGGCTCGCGTTCCGGAACCTCTCCCAGCGCCACCGGCAGCTCGATCACGAAGCAGCTGCCCTCGCCCGGCTGGCTCTCCACCGAGATCTGGCCGGCAGACTGCTGCACAATCCCATAGACCGTCGAGAGCCCCAGCCCCGTGCCCTGGCCCACCTGCTTGGTGGTAAAGAACGGCTCGAAGACACGGCTGCGCACCTCGTCGCTCATGCCGTGCCCGGTATCGCGCACCACCAGCTGCACGCTGGGCCGTGTCGCCTCGGGCCCCTCGCGGGCGGGCAGATTGGCCGTGGAGAGGGCCAGCAGGCCACTTCCGTCCATGGCGTCCCGCGCATTCACCGCGAGGTTCAGGATGACCTGCTCGAGCTGGATGGGATCGGCCCGCACCGGCCGCAGCTCGGGATCGAGCTCCGTCTGCAGCTCGATGTCCGGGCCGAGCACCCGGCGCAGCATGCGCTCCATCTCCTCCACCACGAAGTTCAGGTCCACCGCCTGGGGGTTCTGGACCTGGCGCCGGCTGAAGGCCAGGAGCTGACGGGTGAGGCCGGCCGCGCGCTCGGCGGCATTGCGAATCTCCGTCAGGGATTCGCCCGCCTCGCCCGCGGTGGCGTACTCGCTGAGAATGTCCGAGTAGCCGATCACCGCCGTCATCAGGTTGTTGAAGTCGTGGGCGATCCCGCCCGCCAGGCGGCCGACCGCCTCCATCTTCTGCGATTGTCGCAGCTGCTCCCCGCTCTCGCGCAGGGCCTCCTCCGCGCGGCGGCGCTCGTCGATCTCGGCCTGCAGCCGCCGCTCGCGGTCTCGAAGCTGGGCATAGGACGCGCTCAGCGCGTCGTAACTTTTACGCAGCTGCTCCTGCTGCTCTGCCAACTCCTCGATGGCCGAGCGGGAGCCGCTAAAGATCTCGAACACCCGGCGCAGCCGGGCCGCCAGGGAGGCCGAAGGCGGCAGGGTGATCCGGTACTCCGCGAAGCGCGGCATGATCTTCGCTTCCACCTGCGCCTCCCGCAGCCCCAGCACCCGCGGCAACGCCTGGAAGGTGGCCAGGGTGGAGCGGAAGAACGCCTCGCAGCCCCGCAGGCCCGGCTCGATCTCCAGCCGCACCCGCAGCCGCC
>Ga0114931_10000762_pt1 | contig 40132 bp, 30 predicted proteins | sample 2SBtaG_FD_89579 | JGI IMG/M metagenome (GOLD analysis project Ga0114931, IMG submission 89579) | Deep subsurface microbial communities from Kolumbo volcano to uncover new lineages of life (NeLLi) - 2SBTROV14_V59a metaG | ecosystem: Environmental > Aquatic > Marine > Volcanic | place: Kolumbo... | reverse complement strand
GTGGCCCGTCAGCTGCACCTGCGCGGCCTGCCTGTCCGGGTGGCGCTGGTCGGTGACCCGGCAAAGCTGCGGGGCGATGCCCTCGCGAACTGGCGCCGAGCGGAGCGTGCTGGCGTTCCAACCGCAACGACGCAGGGGCCGCTCGAGAATGGCTCCGTGGTGGTGGATGCGATCTTCGGCACCGGTCTGGACCGTGCGGTCACGGGGGTGGCCGCCGCGGCCATCCGCGAGATCAACCAGTGCCGTCTGCAGGCGCGGGTCGTGGCGGTCGACCTGCCCTCCGGGCTGCACGCGGACACCGGCCAGGCCCTGGGCGCGGCGGTGCAGGCCGATGTGACACTCACGTTGGGCCTCCCAAAGCTCGGGCTCGTCCAGGAGCCCGGACGTGGCCTTGCGGGCCGCATCGTGGTCGGCCGCATCGGCATCGTGGACGAGGCACCGCAGGTGCGCGCTCCCGCAGAGCTGTGGACTGCACGGGCCGCGGCGCGCATGCTGCCGCCTCGGCCTCGCCAGGGACACAAAGGGACCTTCGGACACGTGTTGGTGGTGGCGGGCTGCGTGGGAAAATCCGGCGCAGCGGCCCTCGCGGCGGAAGGTGCGGCTCGGGCCGGCGCGGGGCTCGTGACGGTCGGCTGCCCGGAGGCAATCCACCCGATCCTCGAAGTGAAGTGCACCGAGGCGATGACTGCACCGCTTCCCGAAACGCCGGTACACACCCTGGGGCTGGCTGCCGAGAAGCCGATCTGTGATCTCGCGCGCACCCGCGAAGCCGTGGTGCTCGGTCCCGGCGTGGGGCGGCTGGACGAGACCCTCGAGCTGGTTCGTCGCGTGGCCAAGGAGCTGGGCGGGCCCCTCGTGTTGGATGCCGATGCACTGATCGCCTGGCAGGGTGAGCCCGCGGGCCTGCGTACCCGCAGGGCGCCAACCGTCTTGACCCCCCATCCCGGAGAGGCGGCGGCCCTGCTCGGGGCCACGCCTACCGAGGTGAATGCCGACCGAGCGGCTGCCGCGATGCAGCTTGCGGAGCAGACCCAGGCCCACGTGGTACTGAAGGGTGCCAGCACCATCACCGCCTGTCCGGACGGCCGCCCCCTCGTCATCAACCCCACTGGCGGGCCGCTGCTCGCGACGGGCGGCACGGGCGATGTGCTGGCGGGTGTCGTGGCCGGACTCCTCGCGCAGGGGGTTGCGCCGCGGGAGGCGGGCGCGCTGGGAGCGTACCTGCACGGTGCGGCGGCCGATGGCCTGGCCGCCGAGTACGGCGAGGGCGGCATCCTGGCTGGCGAGCTGGCCGCGGCCCTGCCCGCGACGCTTCGGCGCCTCCGCGAGGGTGGCGGCGAGGACCGCATCGAAGCTGGCGATGTCCTGGAATTCCCAGAGCCCCGCTGAGACTCGTGCCCTGGGGCGAGCCCTCGCCCGAAGTCTTCGAGACGGAGCCGTGGTTGCGCTGATCGGCGGCCTCGGCGCAGGCAAGACCGTTTTTGCCAAGGGAGTCGCCGAGGGACTCGGCCTGGACGCCGCGGTGCTTGCGAGCCCCACGTTCGTGATCGCCAACGAGTTGCTGCTGCCGCCCGGTGGGCCCTTGGACCGTTTGGTCCACGCCGACTTCTACCGGGTGGAGCGTGTCGGGGAGCTGGAGGAGCGGGGCCTCTATGATTGGCTGGCACGTGGCACGCTGCTCCTGGTGGAATGGGGCGACCGTTTTGCAAAGCTCCTGCCGCGTGATCGGCTGGAGGTCAGCCTGCATCTGGAGGCTGCCGAGACGCGCTGCATCGAGGGCCGCGGGCGTGGACCAGCTTCGGCCCGCCTCCTGGCACGTTGGGAGACGGAGGCCTCGCGGGCCGAGCTGCAATGAGCCACCGGGCAGAGGCCCGCTCCCGCAGCGTTTGAGGGCTGCGGATTCGCTAGTCTCCGCCGACGCGCGAGGTGGGATCCAGCATGGCCCTGATCGTCCAGAAATTCGGAGGCACCAGTGTCGGCGATCCGGAGCGCATCCGAAACGTCGCCCGGCGGGTCGTAGAAGTGCAGGATGCGGGCAATCGGGTGGCCGTGGTGGTCTCTGCCATGAGCGGTGAGACCAATGCCCTGGTGGCCTTGGCGGGGGAGCTGGGCGGCCCGCAGCCCGACCCGCGAGAGTTTGATGCGCTGGTCTCGACAGGCGAGCAGAAGACCATCGCCCTGCTCTCGATGGCCATTCAGCGCCTTGGGCACTCCGCGCGCTCGTTCAACGGGGGGCAGATGGGAATGCTGACGGATACCGCCCACCGCCGCGCGCGAATCCGCTCTATCGATGCCGAGCGAATCCAGCGGGATCTGGCCAAGGGCCGGGTCGCCGTGATCGCAGGCTTTCAGGGTGTCGACGCGGACGGGAACATCACCACCCTCGGGCGCGGCGGCTCCGATACCACTGCAGTGGCAGTCGCCTGCGCGCTTGGTGCGGATGTCTGTGAAATCTACACCGACGTGGATGGCGTCTTCACCGCAGATCCGAATCTGGCCCCTGCCGCCCGCAAGCTCGAGCGCCTCTCCTACGAGGAGATGCTCGAGCTGGCCAGCTTGGGTGCGAAGGTGCTGCAGATCCGCTCGGTAGAGTTCGCCATGCGCTACGGGATGCCGCTCCACGTGCGTTCGTCCTTTCATAGGGAAGAGGGTACCTGGGTTGTTCGCGAGGAGGACGTGATGGAGAAGCTGGTGGTCTCCGGGGTAACCTACAATCGCAACGAGGCGAAGGTCCGTGTGGTTGGAGTGAAGGACAGCCCCGGTGTGGCTGCGAAGCTCTTCGGGCCGCTCTCGCAGGCCGGTGTGGTCGTGGACATGATCGTGCAGAACGTCTCTGACGAGGGTCTCACGGACATGACCTTCACGCTTGCGAAGGACGACCGACCGCGTGCGTTGGAGATTGCGCGATCCCTGGCCCCCGAGATTGGCGGCCGTGTGGAGGAGAGCGATGCGGAGATCTCGAAGATCTCCGTCGTGGGCCTGGGGATGAAGGATCACGCGGGCGTAGCGGCAAAGATGTTCGAGGTGCTGGCCGCCGAAGGGATCAACATCCAGATGATCACCACCAGCGAGATCAAGATCTCGGTGGTCGTCGATGAGAAGTACACCGAGCTTGCGGTACGAGTCCTCCATCAGGCCTTTGTCGAGGCCGGAGCGGAAGATCCGAGCGTCGAGTAGGCTCCTCGCCCCGGTCCCGTTCGAGGTGATGCCTGTGAATCGAGAGGTAGCTCGCGCTGGGCTCGTGCTGGCTCTCGGGCTGCTGCTGTGGGCGGCCAGGCCCCCATCTCGCGAAGGTCCGCCCGTGTGGGGGGCGCCGCCGGACGGCGCGGCGGGGCTGCTGTTTGGGCGGCGGCTCGATCCAAACCGCGCCGGGCCCCTCGATTTCCAGGCGCTGCCGGGCATCGGTCCGGGACGCGCGGCCGCCATTGTGGCCGCGCGCCGGAAGGCGCCCTTTTGCAGGGTGGCGGATCTTGTACGAGTACGTGGCATTGGGCCCAAGACGCTGGCGCGCATTGCGCCGTTGCTGGCCGTGCGGGAAGAGCCCCGCTGTACGCGCGCGTTTGATCCGCGCTCACGCGGCGCAGTAGAGTGAGGAGAGGGGGGGATGCCATGCAGGGATGGATCCGGCGCGTTCGGCGCTGGCTTGCAGAGGAGCTCTGGAGCGAGGAGCCCCTCCAACCGGCTCTCTTTGGCTGGCTTCGCAATCTGGTCCAGCTCTCCACCGTGATCGGCGAGGGCTTCGTCAAGGACCAGCTCCTGATGCGAGCCCACTCCCTCACCTACCTCACACTGCTCTCCATCGTGCCGCTGCTGGCGTTGATGGTGGCGGCGGCAGATCTCATCGGGGACAGCCGGGTGATCCTGGAGCGCGTGCTCTCCAACTTTGCCGCGGTCACCCCGCAGGCCCAGGAGTTTCTGCTGGACCGCGTGGCGAGCTTCAAGTTCGGGGCGCTCGGGGGCGTGGGCGGGGCCGTGCTCATCGCCACCACGGTGATGGCAGTGGGGGGAGTCGAGCGCTCCTTGAACGCGATCTGGGGAATCCCCAAGCAGCGGCCCTGGGTGCGGCGGGTCCCGGACTATTTGGCGGTACTCATCGTCGGGCCCCTCTTGATGGGCGTGGCGCTTCCACTGAGGGCCAGCCTGGAGAGCCAGTGGGTGGTCCAGAAGCTGCTCGAGCTTCCCGTGCTCGCGGCGGCCTACCACGCGGGCCTGGGCTATGCGCCCCTGCTCCTCGTGACCCTGGCGTTCTCCTTCCTCTACTGGTTCCTGCCCAATACCCAGGTGCGGGCGCCCTCCGCGCTGATTGGCGGGCTGGTCGGCGGGCTTCTCTTCGGCCTGGCTCAGTGGGCCTATGTCGCCTTCAGTGTGGGTGCCGCCAGGTACAACGCGGTGCTTGGAGTGATGGCGGGTGTCGCTCTCTTCATGGTCTGGGTGTACTTCTCCTGGGCCATTGTGCTGTTTGGCGCGGAGGTGGCCTACGCCCACCAGACTCTGGCCCTCTACCGGCGCGAGGTGCAGGGAACGCCGCCGGGACCGGCGGCCCGAGAGAGCATCGGCCTTGCGATCGCAGTGCGTTGTGCCCGAGCGTTTCGCGACGGCGGGGCCCCCTGGAACGCGGAGCAGCTCTCGGACGGTCTGGATGTGCCGCTGCGGACCGTTCGCGCGGTGATCCATGAGCTGGAAGGAGCTCGCATCCTCTCCCGCAGTGGCGGGGGAGATGGGCCCGAGGGCTTCCAGCTGGGCCGGCCCGCCGAGCAGATCCGGGTTGCGGACGTCCTCGAAGCGCTACGGGGTCCGCGCGAGACTCGGATTGGGGACCGGGAGGTGGCGAGTCAAGTGGCGAGCGTGCTCGGAGAGGTGGACCGCTACGTCGCCAAGGCCGCTGCTTCCAGAAGCCTCCGGGACATGCTGGAGGCGCTGGGCCCTGCCGTTGACCGGCCGGAAGCTGCCTCGTAGCCTCGTGTGCAGGCCTCAGCCATGCGCATCTATCTCGACCACAACGCCACAACACCGCTGCGCGACGAAGTCCTGGAGAGCATGCATCGCGTGCTGCGCGACTGCTTTGGCAATCCCTCGAGCAGCCATGCAGAGGGCGCCGCCGCTCGTCGGGAGCTCGTCACCGCGCGGGAACGGGTGGCTTCGCTACTGCATGTGGCCCCGCGCGAGGTGATCTTCACGGGCAGTGCCACCGAGGCCAACAACAGCGCGATCCAGGGCCACCTGGCGCTCGCCGGGGGGCGGCGCCATCTGGTGACGACCTGCGTGGAGCATCCCTCCGTCGAGGAGCCCATGCAGGTGCTGGAGGCCATGGGCGCAGAGGTGACGCGGGTGCCGGTCGACCCGGAGGGCCGTCTGGACATCGCGGAGCTGGCCGCGGCGTTGCGCCCGGATACGGCGCTGCTGGCGGTGATCCTCGCAAACAACGAGACCGGCGTTCTGCAGGATGTTCCGGCGATCGCCGAAGCCGCGGCCGCCCGGGGTGTGCCCCTCCACGTGGATGCGACGCAGGCGGTGGGCAAGGTCCCGGTCGATGTGCCCGCGCTTGGCGCCACCACGCTCTCCGGGACCGCCCACAAGCTGAACGGCCCGAAGGGGGCGGGCTTCCTGATCGCGCATGGGCCCGAAGCACTCCCGCCCCTTGTGCGGGGCGGCCCCCAGGAGCGGCGTCGTCGGGGTGGCACCGAGAACCTGGCGGGGATCGTGGGGCTGGGCGTCGCCTGTGAGCTGGCCCTGCGCGAGCTTCCCGAGCGGGCCCGTCGCTACGCCGCGCTCCGCGATCGCCTCTGGGAGGGCATCCTGGCGAAGGTGCCGGCAGTACGGCGCAACGGCTCTGCCGAGCGTGTGCTGCCGAATACCTTGAATCTGGAGTTCGTTGCCGCGGCCGGCGAGGTGTTGCTGGAGGCGTTGGACGGCGAAGGCGTGGCAGTTTCTGCTGGCGCGGCCTGTCACTCGGGCTCCATCGAGCCTTCCGGGGTGCTTCTCGCCATGGGACGCACGCCGGAGCAGGCGCGCAGCTCCCTGCGGCTCTCGGTGGGGCTCGGTGTGGATGAAGCCCAGGTGGACCGGGTCATTGCGCTGTTGGCAGAGCTGGTGCCCCGCGTGCGGGGTATCCAGGCGTGAGGGACGCAGAACCCGCACAGCCGCACCGGCGCGAGCGGATCGTCGTCGGGATGTCGGGGGGTGTGGACTCCTCTGTGGCGGCGGCCCTGCTGGCAGAGCAGGGACACGAGGTGATCGGCGTGACGCTGCACCTGGCCGGAAGCCAGAGCCGCTGCTGTTCCCTCGATGACGCCGATGATGCCCGCCGCGTGGCAGACCGCCTGGGCATCCGCTTCTACGTCGCGAACTACAAGGAGCGTTTCCGGGAGGAGGTGATGCTGCCCTTCGCGGATGCCTACCTGGCCGGGCGCACGCCGATTCCCTGTATCGCCTGCAACCAGCGCTTCAAGTTCCACCATCTACTCGAGCGCGCCCGGGCCCTGGGGGCCACGGCGGTGGCTACGGGCCACTATGCGCGCGTCGAACAGGACGGCCCCGGAAGCCCGCCGCGGCTGTTGCGCGGGCGGGATGCCGCGAAGGACCAGTCCTACTTTCTCTTCAACCTCGCAAGTGAGCAGCTCCGTCACATCCGCCTTCCACTCGGAGGCCTCTTCAAGGCCCAGGTCCGTGCGAAGGCGCGGGAGCTTCGCCTGGCCACCGCGGAGAAGCCGGAGAGCCAGGAGCTCTGCTTCGTGCCGGACGGGAAGTACGCGCAGCGTGTGGAGGAGCTGCGGCCCGGCTCGCTGCCCGGCGAGGGAGCGGTGGTGGACGCAGACGGCCGCGTGTTGGCCCATCACGCCGGGATCCACCACTTCACCGTGGGCCAGCGGCGGGGGCTCGGCATTCCCGGCACGGAGCGGCAGTTCGTGACCCGACTCGATGCGGGGCAGAACCGCGTCGTGGTGGGTTCGGCGCGGGATCTCGAAGTGAGGGGGGCCAGGCTCGAGAAGGTCTCGTGGACCGCTACTCTGACGCCGCGGGAGCCCCTGCGCGCGCGGGTGCAGATCCGCTACCGGCATGCGGGTGTGGAGGGTGTGGTTTCGCCGGACTGCGAGGGCGGGGCGGAAGTCAGCTTCGACGAGCCGGTGCGGGCACTCTCGCCGGGGCAGGCGGCGGTCTTCTACGCCGGCGAAGAGCTTCTGGGCGGGGGTTGGATCGCAGGGCCGCTGCCGTGAAGGAGGTCGCCCAGGTCCTGGGGCACCGCTTCTCCGAGCCGGCACTGGTGGAAGAGGCCCTCACCCATGCCTCCTACGCCCGAGAAAAGGGAGGCGGCTGCGGCAACGAACGCTTGGAGTTCCTGGGCGACGCAGCCCTGGACCTCGTCGTCTCGCGCGCGCTCTACGAGGCGCATCCGCAGTGGGATGAAGGCGAGCTCACCCGCGCTCGCGCACGGCTGGTGAACGGTCGCGCCCTGGCCACACTCGGAGAGGAGCTGGGAATCGGCGCGCACATCCGCCTCGGACGCAGCGAAGTGCGGACCGGCGGGCAGGAGAAGCCCTCGATCCTGGCCAACGTCTTCGAGGCGCTGGTCGGAGCCCTCTACCTCGATGCGGGCCTGGCCTCGGTGGAAACCTTCGTGCGCCGGGTCGTCCCGGAGGCCTTCGATACGCAGGCGTCGCTTCCCCTCCGGGACCCCAAGACGCGTCTCAACGAGTGGAGCGACCGCCATGCGGAGCGGGCGTGCTACCGCCTGCTGCGAGACTCGGGGGAGGAGGCTGCCGACGATCGCTTCGAGGTGGCCGTGGAGGTGGCGGGCAGCCGGCTAGCCTCTGGGGTAGGGCGCACGAAGCGGGCCGCAGAGCAGGAGGCGGCGACGCGGGCCCTCGTGGAGCTCGGAGGAGAGGATGCCTGAGCGCCCGCATCGCTCCGGTGTGCTGGCGCTCCTGGGTCGGCCCAACGCCGGCAAGTCCACCTTGCTCAACCGCCTGCTCGGCGAGAAGCTCGCGATCGTCACCCGCAAGCCTCAGACCACGCGGAGCCGGATCCTCGGGATTCTGACCCTGCCGCAGGCCCAGCTCTTGCTCCTCGACACGCCGGGCTTCCACGAGGGAGGCAAGGCCCTGAATCGCGCCCTGAACGACACGGTGGCGGAAGTCGTGGGCGACTGCGACGCAGCCCTGCTGTTGGTGGATCCGCACAACGGCTGGGACGCAGGCCACGATGCGCTGCGCCAGCGCCTGCAGGCGCGTGGTGCGGCGGTCCTGGTAGTCGAGACCAAGGCCGATCTCCCACACAGCGGGGATTCCGGGGTGCCGGCGGACCTGCGGGTCTCCGCGCGCAGCGGAGAGGGCGTCGATGCCCTGCTCCGGGCGGCGGTGGAGCTGCTGCCCGAGGGACCCGTCTACTACGGCGACGACGAGCTGACGGACCGACCGATGCGCTTCCTCGCGGCCGAGGTGGTGCGGGAGGCGGTCTTCGAAGAGCTCTCCCAAGAGCTTCCCTATGAGACGGCGGTGGAGATCGAGGCCTTCGATGAGTCTCGGCAGGACCTCGCGCGGATCGCCGCGACCCTGCTCGTCGAGCGCAAGTCTCAGAAGGGGATGGTCGTGGGCAAGGGCGGCGCCATGATCCGTGCCATCGGGCAGCGCGCCCGTTGCGACCTCGAGCATTGGCTCGGGACCCGTGTCTACCTCGATCTGCGGGTGAAGCTCGACCCGAAGTGGAGCAAGAGACCCAACCGGCTGAAATCACTAGGCTATTTCTGACTCCGCGTCACTCGGCTGCGGTTTGACGGCACAGTCAAGGGTGGGTTAGGGTCGGCCCGTTTCATCGCCAGACGCCCCCTCGCTGGCCCGGATCGGGCCCCCAGGGAAGGAGCCAGGAGTTCATGTCCGAAGCCCCCCAGAATCGTCTCAGCCACGCGCAACTCCGAGCGCTCCTCGCGAGCCGCAAGCTCGAAAAAGTCGCCGTGCTCGGTGCCAATGGCACCATGGGCTACGGGAGCGCGGCGCTCTTCACCCAGGCGGTCCCGCAGGTGACCTTCCTAGCGCGCACCAAGGCCAAGGCCGAGGCCGGCCTCGGTGCCGCCGTCAAGCAGGTGCGTTCGCCGACGGTGGCCTCCCGCGCCTCCGTCGGCGATTACGAGCACGATCTCGAGAGCGCGGTGGGCGAGGCGGACCTGGTCTTCGAAGCGTTGACCGAAGAATTTGGGGTGAAGAAGGAGATCTTCGACCGGGTCGAGAAGGCGCGCGGCGACCACACCATCGTCGCCACGGTGACTTCGGGGCTCTCCATCAACGCCCTGTGCAAGGGGCGCAGCGAGTCCTTCCGCCGGAACTTTCTGGGCCTGCACTTCTTCAATCCGCCCAACGTGATCGTGGGAACAGAGCTCATCGCTGGGGACGAGACGGACCCCGAGCTCGTGGACTTCATCGAGGCTTTTGCGGCGTTGCGGCTCGGCCGCGAGGTGGTTCGTACGGCAGACACGCCCGCTTTTGCCGGCAACCGGGTGGGCTTCAAGGTGTTGAACGAGGCCGCACAGCTTGCAGAGCAGCTCGGGCCGGTCTTGGTGGAGCGCCTGATCGGGCCCTATACGGGGCGAGCCTTGACACCGCTTGCGACCATCGATCTGGTCGGCTGGGATATCCACCGCGCCATTGTCGGCAACGTCTATGAGAACACCCATGACGAGGCGCACGAAACCAATAAGCTGCCAACCTACATGGACAAGCTGATGGAGAAGGGCGTGCTCGGCAACAAGACGGGCCGCGGCTTCTTCTGGCGGGACGAGGAGAAGGTGCGCCATGTGCTGGACCCCGCCAGCGGCGAATACACGCCGGAGGCGGACGTACCCCTTCCGGAGCTCGGCTACATCACCGATGTCGCCCGGCTCTATACAGAGGGCCGCTACGCCGAGGGCATGCAGCTCTTCCTGGGCGCCGACGGCCCGGAGGCGGCCATCGCCCGCAAGGTCATCGCGGGCTACATCAGCTACGCCTTCCACCGCGTGGGAGAGGTGACCGCGAGCCTCGACGGCATCGACCGGATCATGGGGATGGGTTTCAACTGGGCGCCGCCGGGCGTGCTGGTGGACACCCTCGGTGTGAAGGACAGCATCGAGATGATTGCGCAGGCCGGCCTGCCAGTCCCGCCGGCCCTCGAGAAGGCGGCCCACGAGACCGGGACGCAGCGCTTCTTCAACCACAGGAGCATCAATCCGGGCCGATTCTTCGTCGCGGGCTAGCCTCCCCGAGGTCACCCGCAGCACGCCTCGATCCTTGAGAACGATTCCCCCAACAGGACCTGGAGGTTCCATGGCAGCCGGCTCCGAAGTCTACATCCTCGGTGGGTACCAGACAGATTTTGCCCGCAACTGGAGCAAAGAGAACAAGCACTTCTCGGCCCTGGTTCGCGAGGGCATGCTCGGAGCCTTGGAGGCCTGCCAGGTCGCTCCCGAGGAGGTGGAGAGCTCCCACCTCGGCAACTTCGCAGCGGAGCTCTACTGCATGCAGGGCCACCTGGGGGCGTTTGTCACCGAGGTCCACCCCGCCTTCTCCGGGCTGCCCACCGGCCGCCACGAGGCGGCGTGCGCCTCGGGCAGCATTGCGCTGCTTGCCGCGTCCGCCGAGATCGAGGCGGGTCGCTATGAGCTCGAAGCGGTGATCGGAGTCGAGCAGATGAAGACGGTGGATGCCGCCCAGGGCGGTGTCTATCTGGGGACGGCGGCCTGGTACGACCAGGAGGCGAAGGGCATCGACTTTCCCTTCCCGAAGCTCTTCGGACGCCTGGGCGACGAGTACGACAAGCGTTATGGCCTGAAGGACGAGTATCTGGCCGAGATCTCCAAAATCAACTACGCGAACGCGAAGCGGAACCCCAACGCCCAGACCCGTACCTGGTACATGAACAAGGAGCATGCGCTCTGTCGTACCGACGACAACCCGGCGGTGGGCGGCCGGATCCGCATCGCGGACTGCTCGCAGGTGACGGACGGCGCCGCCTGCGTCTTTCTGGCCTCCAGGGACTACGCGGAGAAGTGGGCGCGGGGCATGGGCAAGCGGCTCGAGGACATCCCCAGGATCAAGGGCTGGGGCCACAACACGGCACGTCTCAGGTTCGAGGACAAGGTGGCGGAGAGCCGGGGCGACCGTTTCGTGCTCCCGCATATCCGCAGCACCATCACCAGCGCCTGGAAGCGCGCGGGCATTGCGGGTGTCGATGAGATCGACGCCATCGAGACCCACGACTGCTTCACGACCTCTGAGTACATGGCCATCGACCACTTCGGCATCACCGAGCCCGGCGAGAGCTGGAAGGCCGTCGAGGCGGGCTGGCTCGAGATCGACGGCAAGTACCCCGTCAACCCGAGCGGGGGGCTGATCGGAGCAGGACATCCCGTGGGAGCCACCGGCGTGCGCCAGCTGCTCGACTGCAGCCTCCAGGTGACAGCGCAGGCTGGGGACTATCAGGTCGAGGGGGCCCGTACCTGCCAGACTCTCAACATCGGTGGCAGCGGCACGACCAGCGTCAGCTTCGTCGTGGGGCGGTAGGCTCCCGGGGCGTGAAGCCCGAAGTCCGCGTCTACGAGGTCGGCCCGCGAGACGGGTTGCAGAACGAGGCTGTAACGCTGCCCCTGGCGGCCAAGCTCGAGCTGCTGCGGCGTCTCGCAACAGCGGGTCTGCGCTCCATCGAGGTGACATCCTTCGTCTCGCCTCGCTGGATTCCGCAGCTCGCGGACGCGGACGAGGTGGCAGCGGCCTTGGAGCGGCATCCCGGAGTTTCGTACAGCGCGTTGGTCCCCAACGAGGCGGGCTTCGAGAGGTTTCTTGCCAGCGGTCTCGATGTCGCTGCATTCTTCGTGTCCGTCAGCGAGACCCACAACCGCAAGAACGTCAATTGTAGCGTGGCAGAGCACCTCGAGCGTTTCCGGCCGGTGGCGCAGAAGGCGAAAGCGCTCGGGGTGAAGCTGCGATGCTATGTCTCGACCGTCTGTGGCTGCCCCTACGAGGGAGAAGTCGCGCTGTCCGCGGTGGTGGCCCTGGTACGCCAGCTCGCTGTGCTCGGCGCGGACGAGATCTCGCTGGGAGACACGATTGGGGTCGGCGTTCCGCGCCAGGTTCGGCAGCTCGTCCGGGCGGTGGCCGACGAGCTGCCTCTCGAGCGCGTGGCACTGCACCTGCACGACACCTATGGCAGGGCTCTGGCAAACGTGCAGGCGGGCTATGAGGCCGGGGTGCGCTGCTTCGACGCTTCCCTCGGCGGCCTGGGTGGCTGTCCCTATGCTCCAGGTGCCTCGGGCAACGTCGCCAGCGAGGATGTGGTGGACCTCTTCGAGCACTCTGGCGTCGTAACCGGCGTGAATCTTTCGGCGTTGCTGGAGGCCACGGCCTGGACTGAAGGCCTGCTGGGGCGCACGCTTCCGGGGCGGGTATTTCGCGCGCGGCACGCACAGCGCGCCAGGGAGCAGACGTGAAGAGCGGAGCAGACGTGCGCGCGGCGTTGGAGCGAATCCACGCCGGCGGCCGTGCGAGAACTCACGAGAAGGCTCGCGCCGCGGGGAAGCTCTTCTGCCGGGAACGCCTGGCCCTGCTTTTGGACGAGGGCTCCTTCAGTGAGGACGCGGCCTTTGCAAACGTGATGGCAGGAGATCTGCCCGCCGATGGCGTCGTTACGGGGAGTGGGAGGATCGACGCACGCCCGGTCTGTGTCATGGCCAACGACTCCACCGTGAAGGCGGGCTCCTGGGGCAAGCGCACGGTGGAGAAGATCCTGCGCATCCAGGAGCGCGCCGAACGGATGGGCTGCCCGCTTCTCTACCTGGTGGACTCCGCGGGCGCCCGGATCACCGACCAGGTCGAGATGTTTCCGGGGCGGCGCGGCGCGGGGCGCATCTTCCACAACCAGGTGCGCCTCTCGGGCAGAGTCCCGCAGCTGTGCCTGCTCTTCGGCCCCTCTGCGGCGGGTGGGGCCTATATTCCCGCCTTCTGCGACGTGGTCTTCATGGTCGAGGGACACGCCAGCATGTACCTGGGATCGCCGCGCATGGCCCAGGAGGTAATCGGACAGGACGTATCGCTCGAGGAGATGGGGGGTGCGAAGATGCACTGCACGGTCTCCGGGTGCGGGGACAAGCTGTGCGCGACGGAAGAAGAGGCCCTGACCGCTGCGCGACGCTACCTCTCCTACCTTCCTACGCGCTTCGACGCGCCCCTTCCGCAGGCCGAGCCCGCCCCGCCCAAGGAGAGCTGCGCAGATCTCGAAGCCGTGATCCCGGAGAACGAGAACAAGCCCTTCGACATGCGCAATGTGGTGGCCCGGTTGGTGGACGCCGATTCCTTCTTTCCGATCAAGGAGCGCTTTGCGGGGGAAGTTCTCACCGGGTTCGCACGGCTTGAAGGACAGCCCGTCGGCGTGGTGGCGAACCAGCCCAAGGTGAAGGGCGGGGTACTCTTCGTGGACTCAGCGGACAAGGCGGCTCGCTTCATCGAGCTCTGCGACGCCTTTGGGCTGCCCCTGCTCTTCCTGGCTGATGTTCCCGGCTTCATGATCGGCAAGCAGGTGGAGCGGCAGGGCATCATCCGCGCCGGTGCGAAGATGATCATGGCGATGTCCAGAGCCCGCGTGCCGCGCATCCAGGTGGTGGTGCGCAAGGCCTATGGGGCGGGGCTCTATGCCATGTGTGGGGCGGGTTTCGAGCCCGACGCCACCCTGGCGCTGCCCTCGGCGAGAATCGCCGTGATGGGCGCGGAGGCAGCGGTCAATGCGGTCTACTTCAACAAGCTGCGCGCCATAGCCGACGAGGGCGCCCGCCAGGCCGAGGTGGAGCGCCTGCGCCAGGAGTATTCCACCGACGTGGATATAGAAAGGCTGGCCAGCGAGCTGGTGGTCGACGCGTTGGTGGACCCCGCAGAGCTGCGCCGAGAGCTGGTGGCTCGCTTCGCGGCGGCGCGCGGAGGCCGCCACCGGCGCGGGCGAGAGCGGCGGCCGATCACACCGATGTGATCCCCCCCCTGGGGGGGGGAATGGAGGGTCGGTGCCGGAGACCTGGGGGATTCCATTGGCTATAGTTGCCAGCTAACGTCAACTGGCAAAGAGACCGATCCAAGGGCGTATGTACGAGATTGCTGCTGTCTGCCGCGCCACCCGGCTCTCCGCCCGCACCGTGCGCTACTGGGAGGAGCTGGGCTTGCTCCCGGGCGTGCGACGCCGGGCAGGCGGGCGCCGCATCTATGGCGAGGAGGAGCTCTCCCGTCTGCGCTTCATCCAGCGCCTGAAGGCGCTGGGCCTCTCGCTTCAGGAAATCGGCCAGCTGAACGCGGTCCACGCCATCTCCGGCGGAACGCGTCCCATGCTGGAGCGCCTCGACGACCTGCTCGCGCTGCGCCTTCGTGACCTGGATCGCCGCATCGGCGAGCTGGGCCAGCTGCGCGACGAGATCCAGAAGTACCGCGACCACATCGGCGCGCGCCGCGAGGCGCTGCAAGCCAGGCCGGACACCCGATGAGCGCCGCCCAGGTCGCGCCCCTGCCCCGTACGCCGCTGCGGGTCCGAATCGTCACCGCGGCATCGCTCTTCGATGGCCACGACGCCGCGATCAACATCATGCGGCGAATCCTGCAGAGCCAGGGGGCCGAGGTGATCCACCTGGGGCACGACCGCTCGGTGGACGAGATCGTCGAGGCGGCCATCGAGGAGGACGCGCACGCAGTGGCGGTCTCTTCCTACCAGGGTGGCCACATGGAGTTCTTCCGTTACATGGTGGACCGCCTACGCGAGCGCGGGGCAGGGGAGGTGCGCGTCTATGGCGGGGGGGGCGGCACCATCGTTCCCGATGAGATCGCGGCACTCCACGAGTATGGTGTGGCGCGCATCTTCAGCCCCGAGGATGGCCGATCGCTTGGCCTCGAGGGGATGATTCGCAGCATCGTGGAGGAGTGTCGGCGTTGCCCGGGTAGGCGCCTAGAGGACGAAGTCGCGCGGCTGGCGCCGGAAGATCCCAGGGCCGTGGCGCGAACCATTAGCTGGCTGGAGGAGCACGGACCCGCAGGCGGTGTGCCGGTGGACGCGCTGCGCCGGGCCCTGGTGGCCGCGGCTACGGGGCATCCGCCCGCGCCGGTGATCGGCTTCACCGGCACCGGGGGCGCGGGCAAGTCGAGCGTGGTGGACGAGATCGTCCGCCGCTTCCGCCGCGACAATCCCCTGCGTCACGTGGCCCTCGTTCTGGTGGACCCGACCCGTCGGCGCTCCGGGGGGGCGTTGCTGGGTGACCGCATCCGCATGAACGCCATCCAGGGCCCCCACGTCTACGTCCGCTCCCTGGCCACCCGCCAGGCCCATCTGGCGCTCTCCCATGCCGTGCGCGATGCCGTAAGCGTGCTCCAGGCGGCGCGCTTCGACCTGATCTTCGTGGAGACTGCCGGCATCGGCCAGAGCGATTCGGAGATCGTGGACCTCGCCGATACCTCGCTCTACGTGATGACGCCTGACTTCGGCGCCCCCTCCCAGCTCGAGAAGATCGACATGCTGGAGCTGGCGGACCTGGTGGTGTTGAACAAGTCCGACCGCCAGGGGGCGGAGGACGCCCTGCGCGATGTCCGCAAGCAGTGGCAGCGCAACCACACGGACTACGCCAGGAGCGAAGCACAGATCCCGGTCTTTGCCAGCGTTGCGAGCCAGTGGGACGATCCGGGTCTGGACCGCGTGTACGAGGCGCTCCAGGCGCTCTGGGGGGCACGAGAAGGCGTCGTTCGAGGGCGTCGCGTCTCGGGAGCGAAGACTCCCCCCCGAGCCGCGGCGGCTGCCGCCCCGCCTCGACCTGTGCCGCTGATCCCGGCGGGCCGCGAGCGCTACCTGGAGGAGATCGCACGCACCGTTCGGTCCTACCGCAAGGAGACCTCGGTGCAGGCGGAGCGGGCGCGCTGCGCCGACCAGCTGGCAGGGGCTCTGGAAATCCTGGGGGATGCCCCCGAAGCAGTGCGCGGCCCGCTGGCAGAGCGGCATGAGGCCGCGTTGGCCGCGCTCGATCCGGCGCTGCGCGAGGCCCTGGAGGCCTGGCCCAAGATCCGGGGACGCTATGAGGGTGAGGAGCAGCGCTACCGCGTGCGCGGGCACGAGATCCCGGTGCGCAACCATGTGGAGACCCTCTCGGGAACCGCGTTGCCGAAGGTGGCGGTCCCCCAGACCCGGGACTGGGGCGAGCTCGTCCGCTACCTGCGTCAGGAGGGGCTCCCAGGGTACTTCCCGTTCACGGCCGGCGTATTTCCCCTCAAGAGTACGGAGGAGGATCCCGCGCGCATGTTTGCCGGCGAGGGTGGACCCGAGCGTACCAATCGGCGTTTTCATCTCTTGGCGGCGGGCCAGCCGGCGACGCGCCTCTCTACGGCGTTCGACAGTGTGACCCTCTATGGCCGCGATCCGTCCGTGCGGCCGGACGTGTATGGCAAAGTGGGCACGTCGGGCGTCTCGATATGCAGCCTGGACGACGCCAAGAAGCTGTATTCCGGCTTCGACCTATGCGACCGGAGCACCTCGGTCTCCATGACCATCAACGGCCCCGCTCCCATGCTGCTGGCGCTCTTCCTGAATACGGCCATCGACCAGGCGGTGGAGCGACACTTGCGAGAGCACGGAGATCTGGAGGCCGTGCGCGCGAGCTTCCGGAGCCGGGGCCTGCCGGAGTACCAGGGCGACCTGCCGGCCACCCACGACGGCCTGGGCCTCGGCCTCCTGGGTATCGACGGCGCGCAGGCCGTGGACACCGAGACCTACGCCCGGATCCGCGCGCAGGTGCTCAAGAGTGTCCGCGGTACGGTGCAGGCGGACATCCTGAAGGAAGACCAGGCCCAGAACACCTGCATCTTCTCCACGCACTTCGCGCTCAAGATGATGGGCGACATCTAGGAGTTCTTCACGCAGAACGAGATGAAGAACTTCTACTCGGTTTCCGTCTCCGGCTACCATATTGCAGAGGCCGGTGCGAACCCGATCACGCAGCTCGCTTTTACCCTGGCCAATGGCTTCACCTACGTGGAGGCCTACCTGGGCCGCGGCATGCCGGTGGACGCCTTTGCGCCAAACTTCTCTTTCTTCTTCAGCAATGGCCTCGACGCAGAGTACAACGTGATTGGGAGGGTCGCCCGGCGCATCTGGGCCGTGGTGATGCGCGAGCGTTACGGCGCAAGTGAGCGCAGCCAGAGGCTCAAATACCATATCCAGACATCCGGCCGCTCTCTTCACGCCCAGGAAATGGCCTTCAACGACATCCGTACCACCCTCCAAGCGTTGACTGCCATCCAGGACAACTGCAACAGCCTGCACACCAATGCCTACGACGAGGCCGTAACCACGCCGACCCCCGAGAGCGTGCGCCGTGCCCTGGCCATCCAACTCGTCATTTACCGCGAGCTGGGCGCGGCGAAGAACGAGAATCCGTTGCAAGGCTCCTACGCGATGGAGCAGTTGACAGACGCCGTGGAGGAGGCGGTGCTCGAGGAGTTCGACCGGCTCTCGAAGCGGGGAGGGGTGCTGGGAGCGATGGAGACACACTACCAGCGCGGCCGCATCCAGGACGAGAGCATGCACTACGAGTCATTGAAGCACTCCGGCGAGCTGCCCATTGTCGGCGTGAACACCTTCTTGAACCCAAGCTCCGAAGAAGCTGCCCGGCCGCTGGCGCTGATGCGAGCTTCGGATGCAGAGAAGGATGCCCAGCTGGCTGGTCTGCGGGACTTTCAGCGGCGGCACGCGGAAACGGCCTCGGAGGCCCTGGCGAGTCTTCAGGTGGTGGCCCGGCGTGGCGGCAACGTCTTCGAGGAGCTCCTGGAGACCGTGCGCCATGCGAGTCTGGGCCAGATCACCGAGGCCCTCTTCCAGGTGGGGGGTCGCTACCGTCGCACCCTGTAACGGCTAAGCTGCGGCGCGAAGAGGAGCCTCAAGATGACGGACCTGAGCAAGTGGCGGGATCTCGCCAGCAAGGAGCTACGCGGCGGGGAGCTGGACGACTTGGTATCGGAAACGCCGGACGGCCTGCGCATCAAGCCGCTGTACACGGCAGCGGACCTGGAGGGGCTGGACCAGGCGGACACGCTGCCGGGCCTCTTCCCCTTCGTACGAGGCCCACGCGCCACCATGTACGCCAATCGGCCCTGGACCCTGCGCCAGTATGCGGGCTTCTCCACCGCTGAGGAGTCCAACGCCTTCTATCGCGCGAACCTGGCTGCGGGGCAGCAGGGGCTCTCCGTGGCGTTCGATCTGGCGACCCACCGAGGCTACGACTCGGACCACCCGCGCGTGACCGGGGACGTCGGCAAGGCTGGCGTGGCCATCGACTCCGTCGAGGACATGAAGATCCTCTTCGACGGGATCCCGCTGGACCAGGTCACCGTCTCCATGACCATGAACGGTGCGGTGCTGCCGATCCTGGCCTGCTTCATCGTGGCGGGAGAGGAGCAGGACGTGCCGCGCGAGAAGCTCGCGGGCACCATCCAGAACGACATTCTCAAGGAGTTCATGGTCCGCAATACCTACATCTATCCGCCTGAGCCCAGCATGCGGATCGTGGCCGACATCATCGAATACACGGCGCAGCAGATGCCGAAGTTCAACTCGATCTCGATCAGCGGCTATCACATGCAGGAGGCGGGAGCCACGACGGTGCAGGAGCTGGCCTTCACCATCGCGGATGGGCTGGAGTATGTGCGTGCGGCCCTCTCGAAGGGACTCTCCGTGGATGACTTCGCCGGCCGGCTCTCCTTCTTCTGGTGTATCGGGATGAACTTCTATCTCGAGATCGCCAAGATGCGGGCTGCCCGGCGCATCTGGGCCGAACATATGCGGGATGATTTCGCTGCCAGGAGCCCGCGCTCGATGATGCTGCGAACGCACTGCCAGACCTCGGGGGCGAGTCTCACCGAGCAGGACCCGATGAACAATCTCATCCGCACCACCGTGGAGGCGATGGCGGCGGTCTTCGGGGGTACGCAGTCGCTGCACACGAACGGCTACGATGAGGCCGTGAGCCTCCCGACCGATACGGCAGCGCGGGTAGCGCGCAATACCCAGCTCATCCTCCAGGAGGAGTCAGGGATCCCGGCCGTGGTCGACCCGTGGGGTGGCTCGTACTTCATGGAGTCGCTCACCGAGAGTGTCTACCAGGCGGCGAGCGCGTTGATCGCCGAAGTCGAAGGGCTCGGGGGCATGACCAAGGCCATCGTCGCCGGCATGCCGAAGCTCAAGATCGAAGAGGCGGCGACGCGCCGGCAGGCGCGCGTCGACAGCGGCGAGGACGTGATCGTGGGCGTGAACAAGTATCGCCTGGAGAGCGAGGAGCAGCTCGAAGTTCGTGACATCGACAATACGGCCGTGCGCGAGGCCCAGGTGCGACGCCTGGCGGAGGTCCGCGCCCGCCGGGACAGCGCCGCGGTGCAGGGGGCCCTGTCCGAACTCACTCGCCTCGCCAAGTCCGGCGCGGGGAACCTCCTGGAGGCAGCGGTAGAAGCCGCCCGCCTGCGTGCCACCGTGGGCTAGATCTCCGAAGCCCTCGAGCAGGTCTACACGCGTTATCGCGCGGAGGTGCGCTCGGTCTCCGGGGTCTATGGAGGCGTCTATCAGGGCGACGAGGACTTCGATGGCATCTGCCAGGAGGTGGAGGCCTTTGCCGCCGAAGAGGGTCGCCGGCCGCGCATGCTGGCGGTGAAGCTTGGCCAGGATGGCCACGACCGGGGGCTCAAGGTCATTGCCACGGCATTCGCAGACATCGGCTTCGACGTGGACGTCGGGCCGCTCTTCCAGACTCCAGAGGAGGCCGCGCAGCTGGCGCTGGATGCCGACGTCCACGTGGTGGGTGTCTCCAGCCAGGCGGCGGGGCACAAGACACTGGTGCCGGCCCTGGTGGATGCCTTGCGCCAGCTCGGCGCCGGGGACATCGCCGTCGTGGTGGGGGGCATCATTCCTCCTCAGGACCATGAATTCCTGCGCCAGCATGGAGCGGCGGCCATCTTTGGGCCCGGGACGCCCATTCCGAAGGCTGCCCGCGAAGTGCTTCAGGTGGTGCGCGCGCGGCCGCGTCGATGACAGCGGGCGGGGGAACGCGGCTTCCGGAGCGTGCGGAGGAGTTCAGCGCGGCGCTACGCGCCGGGGATCGCCGCGCCATGGCGCGCGCCATTACCCTCGTCGAGAGCACTCGGCCCGACCACCAGGCCCTGGGCCAGGAGATCCTGGAGAGGCTGGTTCCCGAAACGGGGGGCGCGATCCGAGTCGGCATCACCGGGCCGCCAGGAGTGGGCAAGAGCACCTTCATCGAGGCCCTGGGCCTGCGGCTGTTGGCCGCGGGCCACCGCGTGGCGGTCCTGGCCGTGGATCCCAGCAGTCCCGTCACCGGGGGGAGCATCCTCGGGGACAAGACCCGGATGGAGCGGCTGGCCCAGGAAGAGGGCGCCTTCATTCGTCCCTCTCCTTCCGGCGGTGCGTTGGGGGGCGTGGCACATCGCTCCCGGGAAACGCTGCTGCTCTGCGAGGCGGCGGGCTTCGACGTGGTGCTGGTCGAGACCGTCGGCATCGGCCAGTCCGAGGTGGCGGTGCGCTCCCTGGTGGACTTCTTCCTGGTGCTGCTGCAGCCCGGTGCCGGAGACGAGCTGCAGGGCATCAAGAAGGGTGCCCTCGAGCTGGCGGACGCGCTCGTGGTGAACAAGGCCGACGGCGCGTTGAAGCCCAGCGCCGAGCGCACCCGGAGCGAGCATGCCCGGGCCCTGCAGCTGCTGCGCCCCCACTCCAAGGTCTGGCGCGCCCGGGTGCTGGCCGCCAGTGCGCTCACCGGGGAAGGCATCGACAACGTGTGGGAGACCGTCCTGGCACACCGCCGGGCCCTCCAGGAGGCGGGGGAGTTCGACGCACGCCGGCGCACCCAGGCACGGGAGTGGATGTGGAACCTGGTGGAGGAGAGCCTCGATCAGGCCTTCCGGGCCCATCCCGGCGTGGCCGCGAGCGTGGAGGCGCTGGAGGCGGAGGTCGAGGCCCAGAAGACCACCCCCGCTGCGGCTGCACGCGCGTTGCTGGCGGCCTTCCAGTCCGCCTCCTGACGACGCGCCCCCAGGGGCTCCAGCGTTTTCGCCGGCCGGCCCTTCACCTTCGCTCGCGTCCGGCCGATGAGTCCCAGCGGAGGGGCACCCACCGGTGCCCGCGCGGGAGAGGCCCACGCGATGGTGCAGATCAACATGGCGGCGCGCGAGATCGTCCTGAAGCTCGTGTACTACGGGCCGGCGCTGTCGGGCAAGACCACCAACCTGCAGAAGCTCCACGAGCTGATGAATCCGGCCGGCCGCGGGCAGATGGTCACGCTGGATACCACCGATGACCGGACCCTCTACTTCGACTTCCTACCCGTCCAGTTCGGTACGGCCAACGGCTTCCAGGTCAAGCTGAAGCTCTTCACCGTGCCCGGGCAGGTGATGCACAAGAGCACCCGCAAAGTGGTGCTTGCCGGTGCCGATGGGGTCGTCTTCATCGCCGATTCGCAGCGCTCCAGTGCCAGTGCCAACGCCTACTCCTGGCGCGACATGGAGGCGAATCTCAAGTCGAACGGCATCGACTTCGAGGCGATCCCGAAAGTCGTGCAGTTCAACAAGCGAGACCTCCAGGACGTGAAACCCCTCGACGACATCAGGGCTGCCTGGGGCGACATGCCGACGTTCCCGGCCGTGGCTGTGAAGGGAGAGGGTGTGGTGGAGACCTTTCGCGAGCTGTTGCGGGGCACGTATCGTTCGCTGGATCAGAAGCACCAGTTCCAGACGAAGTTCGGGGTCTCCGAGGACGACTTCTTGAAGGGCGTGCTCAAGGGTTTCGACGGCTGATCAACCCCCCTTCGGGGCGGTACCTCCACGTCCTCGGGACCGGCCTGGGTTTGACACCCAAGTCAACCGCTGATACGGTCAGCGGGGTCCAAGAGCCCGTGTAGTTCCACGCTTTGTGTACAGGCGCCCGACGGAACTGCCCCGCAACTCGAGTCCGACACAGAGTTCGACATGCGAACCCGGCAGTCGGCGCAGGGGCGGTCCGTACGGGAGGACCCCAGCCCATGAGCGACTCCGCCTCCAAGCCCCACTCGGCCCAGTCTGTCGGTTCAGCTGCACCCTCGCCGCTACGTCTCAACATCAGCGATGTGGTCGTCGGCATCGAGGACGCCGTCGCGGAGATTCGCGCGGGGCGCATGGTGATCCTGGTCGATGACGAGGATCGGGAGAACGAGGGCGATCTGTGCATGGCCGCCGAGCTGGTGACGCCGGAGGACATCAATTTCATGGCGAAGAATGGCCGAGGCCTGATCTGCCTTCCCATGGCAGAGGAGCAGCTCGAACGGCTGCAGCTCGGCATGATGGTACCGGACGCCGAGAACTCCTCGGGTTTCGGCACGGCCTTCACGATCTCGATCGAGGCGCGGGAGGGGGTGACCACCGGGATCTCCGCCCACGATCGCGCGCATACGGTACGGACGGCCATTGCGCCCGATGCACGGCCCCGCGATATCGTGCGGCCGGGCCACGTCTTTCCGCTGCGTGCCCGCGAGGGTGGGGTGCTTCGTCGAGCCGGCCAGACGGAGGGCGCTGTGGACCTGGCGCGCATGGCGGGGCTCAATCAGGCTGGCGTGATCTGCGAGATCATGAACGACGATGGCAGCATGGCCCGGATGCCGGACCTCGTAAAATTTGCGCGCAAGCACCGCCTCAAGATCGTCACCGTCGCAGATCTGATCGAGTACCGCTTGCGCAATGAGAAGCTGGTCCGCAAGGCTGGCGAAGCCACGCTTCCCACCCGCGAGGGTGGAGAGTTTCGGGCCATCGTCTATGAGAACGATATCGACCGCGTCGACCATATCGCGCTGGTGAAGGGCGAGATCCACCCGGACGACGAGGTGCTGGTGCGCGTTCACAGCGAGTGCCTCACCGGCGATGCTTTCGGCTCGTTGCGCTGCGACTGCGGGGAGCAGCTCGCCGCCACGATGAAGCTGATCGAGGCCGAGGGCAAGGGCGTGATCCTCTACATGCGTCAAGAGGGGCGCGGAATCGGCCTGGCCAACAAGATCAAGGCCTATGGGCTGCAGGACAACGAGGGTCTCGACACAGTGGAGGCCAATGAACGGCTGGGCTTTGCCGCGGATCTGCGGGACTACGGCGTCGGTGCCCAGATCCTCTATGACCTTGGGATCCGAAAGATGAGGATCGTCACCAACAATCCCGGCAAGCGCGCGGGGATTGAGGGATATGGCCTCCAGATCGTCGAGCGGGTTCCCATCGAGATCGAACCCAACGAGAAGAACTTCGAGTATCTCCGGACAAAGAAGGAGAAGCTCGGTCATGTCCTCCACTTGATGAGCTAGGAGCCCCATGTTCGAGAATGTCGCTGACGTCACCACTCGCCTGCGTGAGCAGGGCTATATCTCCGGGAAGAACATTGCCACCGTCGTCTACCTGGCGACGAAGCTCGAGAAGCCCGTGTTGGTGGAGGGCCCCGCGGGCGTAGGCAAGACCGAGCTCGCGAAAGTGGTCGCCGCGGCCACAGGCCGCCCGCTGATCCGCCTGCAGTGCTACGAGGGGCTCGACGAGGCCAAGGCCCTCTACGAATGGGAATACTCCAAGCAGCTCCTCTACACCCAGATCCTCAAGGAGAAGTTCGCGGAGAGCATGGCGGGCGCCACGACGGTCCGGGATGCGGCGGACCGGGTGGCACAGGAGGACAGCGTCTTCTTCTCGGACCGCTTCGTCGTTCCGCGCCCATTGCTGCGGGCGATCCAGGCCGAGCAACCTTCCCTGCTGCTGATCGATGAGGTGGACAAGAGCGATCCGGAGTTCGAAGCCTTCCTGCTGGAGGTGCTATCGGACTTCCAGGTGACGGTGCCGGAGATCGGCACTCTCCGGGCGAATCACATGCCCTTCGTGTTCCTCACCTCGAACGACGCACGGGAGCTGAGCGATGCGTTGAAACGGCGCTGTCTGCATCTCTATATCGACTTTCCGGATGAGCAGCTCGAATGCCAGATCCTCTCGACGAAGGTTCCGGGCATCGAGGAGCGCCTGGCCGATGAGCTCGTGGGGGTGATGCAGCGCCTTCGCAAGCTCGACCTGAAGAAGACGCCCTCCATCAGCGAAACGCTCGACTGGGCGCGCGCACTGCTTGCGCTGAACGCTACCGAACTGAGCGAAGACCTCGTTCGGGACACGCTCAACGTGATCCTCAAGTACGAGGGCGACATCAAGAAGACCCAGGGTGAGTTGGGTCGGCTGATCACGCGCAAGGCCGAGGAGGGCGAGGCCGCCAAGGCCGAAGGCGCCTCCGCGGAATCCGCGCCGACCCAGAAGAAGGGCGTCCTCCACTAGAGCGAGGGGGCCGCCCCGTGCAGAAGAAGATCGTCGACTTCACCAACCTGCTCCGCAAGAGCGGGGTACGCGTCTCGGTGGCGGAGTCCATCGATGCCGTCCAGGCTCTGGACGAACTCTCTCTTGCCGAGCGCGAGGTCTTCAAGGACGCGCTGCGCGCCACCATGGTCAAGCGATCGGAGGATATCAGCACCTTCGACCAGATGTTCGACCTCTACTGGTCTGCATTCTATGACAGCCTGCGGGACTCCTTCGACAAGGCCGCAGAGGGAATCGGAGGCGACTTCGACCTGGAGCAGCTCCTGAAGCAGCTCCAAGAGGGCATCCAGAACATGCAGGGGCCGATGGACCTCTCCGAGCTCGCAAAGGCCCTGCTGACACAAGACCTCAACCAGCTCGAGCAGATGATCCGCGAGGCCGCACGGGGGGCGGGCGTCGAGCGCATCGAGAACATGTTGCAGCTGGGCTTCTTTACGCGGCGGACCATGGAGCAGCTGGATGCCGAGGGTGCGGGCCAGGAAATGCGCGACCTGGCCCAACAGCTGCGCGAATCCGGCATGTCGGATGCCCAGGTGGATGCCCTGCTCGAGCTGATGGACAAGTTCCTCGAAGCCCTGCGGAAGAGTGTGCGGAGCTTTACGGAACAGGAGCTGCAGCAGCGGAACTTCGACTACATGGAGAAGTTCAGGCGCGAAAGCTTGCTGGAGAAGAGCTTCTACAACCTCACGGAAGACGAGATCAGAAAGATGCGGGAAGTGGTGAATCGCCTGGCCCAGCGCATCAAGAACGTCCTCTCGATCCGCAAGCGGCGCCTCAAGCGCGGCAAGCTGGACCTGCACACCATGCTGCGGCGGAACATGGCCCACGGGGGGGTCCCCTTCGAGCTACTCTTCAAGGAGCGCCGCAAGGAGCGTCCGAAGCTCGTTGTATTGTGTGACGTTTCCAGCTCAGTGGCCAACGTTTCGCGCTTCATGCTCCAGTTCATCTACAGCCTTCAGGAGTGCTTTACGAAAGTCCGCGCCTTTGTCTTCGTCTCGGAGCTCGGTGAGGTGACGCCGGTCTTCAAGGAGAGGGACATCAACGATGCCATCGAGAAGGCGCTGGACGGGGGCGACGTGATCAACGTCTACACCCGCTCGAACTTTGGCTTCGCCTTTCATGCCTTCTGGCAGAACTTCCTCTCCGCCGTCGACAACAAGACGACCGTACTGATCCTCGGTGACGCACGGAACAACTACAACGACCCCAAGGCCTGGTGCCTGCGCGACCTGCACAACAAGGCCAAGGACGTGGTCTGGCTGAACCCCGAGAGCCCCAGCGCCTGGGGCTTCGGAGACTCGGTCATGGACAAATACCTGCCCTACACCGATGTCGCGGAAGAGTGCCGCAACCTCAAGCAGCTCTCCCGAATCATCGATCGCCTTGTGCTCTGACCGGGAGCAAGGGAGGAGTGGGGACGAGAGGAGTGGGGACGTTCTTTGCGTTCTTGCGTTGTGAGACTGAGCGCTCGGAGGAGCGCAGATGGCGCTCACAACGCAAGAACGCAAAGAACGTCCCCCAACGAGAAGCCCCACCGGGGAGGTCCGGTGGGGCTTCTTTACAGGGCGGAGGGCGGCGGATAGATGATGGGGGGTGAGAGGTTGGACATTTCCATGAGAAATGCCATATCCACCGCCACTCCATGAACTGATCAATACGCTACAAGGGCAGTATGTTTCGCGCGCCGCCCAATGTCAAACGGCTTTTGCAGCTCGCCCATGGAATCTAAAAAACATCAGTGATTTCAATAGGATGTGAATGTTTTCCAAGGTAAGACATGCTGCAGTGACCCGATTCTGTGAGGTCTGGGAGGGGTGATGGGCCTTCTGTACCGGATCCGCACCTATGGGTGCCAGATGAACGTCCACGATTCCGAGAAGGTCGCGAACCTGCTCCATCACGCCGGGCTGCGGCCGGCGGAGGGCGAAGACGCGGCCGACGTGTTGCTCGTAAACACCTGCTCGATTCGCGAGAAGGCAGAGCATCGCCTCTACAGTGACCTCGGGGCCCTGCGCGACTGGAAGGCCGCGGTACCGGGGCGCGTGCTTGGGGTGGGCGGCTGCGTGGCGCAGCAGCAGGGCGACGCGCTGCTGCGTCGCTTCCCGCACCTGGATTTCGTCTTTGGGACCCACAATGTCCGACTGGTGGTGGAGATGCTCCGCGCCGCCCTCCAAGGCGTCCGCCAGTGCCACACCGAAGAGAGTGCTTCGCCGGAACGCTTTCTGCTGCCGGAACGACATCCCAAGTTCAGCGGCACCACGCCGGGGCGGGCCTTTGTCACCGTGATAGAGGGCTGCGACATGTTCTGCAGCTTCTGCATCGTGCCCCGCACGCGCGGCCGTGAGATCAGTCGCCCGGCTCGGGCCATCGTGGAGGAATCCCGGCAGCTGGCCGAAGCGGGTGTCCGGGAGATCACGTTGCTGGGGCAGACGGTCAATGCCTATGGCCGTCACGACCAGCGCCGCGGCCAGGCGGGAGCCGCAGGCACATGCGGCTTTGCCGAACTGCTGCGCGAAATCGCCCGCCTGCCCGGCCTCCAGCGGCTCCGCTACACGAGCCCGCACCCGATCTTCTTCGACGCGGCGCTGGTTCGAGCCCATTCCGAGGTGCCCGAGCTGTGCCCCCACGTGCACCTGCCCGCCCAGAGCGGCTCGGACCGGATTCTTGCGGCCATGCGCCGACGCTACACCGGGAGCGACCTGCGTCGTCTGGCTAAAGCCCTGCGCAGCGCTCGCCCGGGCCTCGCTCTCACCACCGACCTCATCGTGGGCTTCCCAGGTGAGACCGAGGCCGACTTCCGTGCCACCCTGGAGCTGGTGCGCGAGGTGGGCTTCGTGGATTCCTACTCGTTCAAATTCTCCCCCCGGCCAGGGACCCAGGCGGCAGCGTTGGGCGACCCGGTGGCCCCGGAAGAGGCCCAGGAGCGGCTCGAGAGGCTCCAGACCCTCCAGCGGACGCTCACGCTGGCTGCACACCGTGCGCGGGTCGGGGAGACCGCCCGGGTGCTGGTGGAAGGCCGGAGCGCGCGGGCTCGCCGCAGCGCGACCTCCAACGACTTGGGGGAGGGAGCCCCCATACAGCTCCAGGGCCGAGATCCCTACCATCGCGTGGTGAATTTCAGTGCGCCCAGTGGTCAGGCCCCGCGGGAAGGAGAGTTCGTCGAACTCGAGATCGTGGAGGCGACGCCTCACTCGCTGATCGGAATTCTGGCAGCGGCGGCGGGAAGGTTGAAGGAACCGCTGCAGGTTGCCGATGAGCCGGGTGCACCGCTCGCGGCCCTGTGAGGCCCGCTGGCGGGTGCGCTGCATCCGGCGGGCCTCCTGGCGGCCCGTAGGGAGCCGGAACGCTCGGCCTGGAGGGGAACCCGCGTGAGCCAGACCCGCATTCTCGCCGTCGATGACCAGCTCTACTTCCGCGTCTTCCTCGAGGATCTGCTGCGGGAAGAGGGCTTCGACGTGCTGACGGCAGCGGGTGGCGAGGAGGCGCTTGGCTTTCTCGAGGATCGGGGGCCTTTCGATCTGATTCTCACCGATCTCGTCATGCCGGGGATGGACGGGAGCGAGCTGGTGCAGCGTGTGAAGGAGCGCAACGCCCTGCAGGACGTGGTCGTGGTCACGAGCGTCGGGGATGTGAAGACGGCCGTGGACGCCATGAAGCTCGGTGCCACGGACTATCTCCTCAAGCCGATCGATCGCCAGGCCCTGCTTCGCACCATCGAGGGCATTCTCCAACGGCGCCGCATGCGCGAAGAGCACTCGCGCCTCATGGCCGAGAATCTCGAGTACATGGGCGTGTTCACCCAGTACGAGCGCGCGCTGGGCTTCTTCTCGAGCTTGTCGCTGGAGCCCCTCGCAGACCGCATCGTCGAGGGTCTGTGCCTGGAGACCAACGCGCAGGGCGGCGTGCTGTGGCTGGCTCGGCCCGATGCGCCGCGCCGGCTCAGGCTGCTCGGGGTCGGCGGCCTGGTACGGGCCTCGGAAGAGGTCGAGGAGCTCGATGCAGAGGCGCTTCCGGATCCGTTCGCGGCGTTGGCAAGGGAGGGCACGCGCTCCTTATCGGTGGCTCCGGACTCGGAGCCGGGCCGCACGGAGCTCTACCTGGCGCTGCGGGCCGGGCGCAGGCTGCTCGGCATCCTGCGCCTCACGGACAAGATCGATGGCAGTGCCTTCGAGGCGCCGGATCTCGAGGTGGGCGAGCGACTCGCCACCTTCGCAGGGCAGGCTGTGGCGAATGCCATGCAGTTCCGAGCGCTGGAGCGGCGCTCCTTCAGGGATCCCACCACCCAGGCCTACACCCGCGCCTACTTCGAGGATGTCGTGCGCAACGAGATCCAGAAGGCCCAGCGTTTTGCGCGCAGCTTCTCGGTGGTGCGCGTGGCCTTGGATCCCATTGGCAGCGTACGCGCGCATATGACACCGCCGGACTTCACCCGCTGGATCCAAGGTGTGGCGGCGGAGCTCGGCAAGGTGCTGCGCACCACGGATCTGCTCGCGGCGGAGAATGACAGCGAGTTCTGCATGTTGCTGGCGGAGACGGATTCCCTGGGCGCCGCGGTGGCCAAGCGCCGCCTGCGCGCGGCCCTCGAACGCAGCGAGGAAGTCCGTGCCCTCGATGCCAGCGAGCGGCCCAGTGTGCTGGCGGGGGCCGTGACCTTCCCAGCCGACGCAGGGCAGCTCGAAGACCTGGTCGCGCTGCTCGCGCGCCGGATCGAGGAAGATCGCCGCAGTCTGCTGCGTGCCTACGAGCTGGAGAGCGCACCCTTTCGGGGCCTGTCTGAGGCGCTGCTGGCCGAAGCGCCCTTGGGCCGGCCGGAGACTTCCCTGCAGATGGCTCGCTTCCTGCTGGGTGAGGTGGGTCGTCGGGCCCACGAACGCGGTCTGCTCTTTCTGGCCCCCGGTCGTAGCCAGCTCCCTCGCTTGCGGGAGGGCCTCGAAGCCCTACGCGGGTCCAAGCCCCGTACGGAGGTCGTGCTGGTGGCGGACCGCGAGGACGACTGGCTCTCGGGCGTTCCGGTAACCTGGGTTTCGCCGGTTCGGGCCGGCACACCAAACCCGTTCATCGTCTACTTCGGCGAAGGGCCAGCCTACGCCCTGGTCCGCGAGGCCACAGGGGCCCAGGGGGAGACGGCGCTGTACCACACGTGTGATCCGGTGCTGGTGGAGCAGCTCGCCTTCCAGCTCGGGCGCGATCTGGGGATTCCGATCGGTGACTAGTGCGGTCCTCATCGCGGATGGCAATGCCGGGCGCGCGCGGCGCCTCGCCAAGGCCTGCGGCACGCGGGGCTTCCGGACGGCGCTGGCTGCGACCGGCGCCGCTGCCCTGGAGGCTGCCCTGCAGGAAGTCCCGGACATCGTGGTGGCGCCGAGTGACCTGCCGCTCATCGACGCGCAGAAGCTCGCGGAGATTCTAGGGGCCAACCCGCGCACCGAGGCGGTGCGCTTCCTCTTCCTGGCTCGGGAGGAGCTGTTGGGGCGCGTGCGCGGGGCGTTCGACGAGACGCTCCCGCCTTCCGCCGACGCCGATGAGGTCGCTAGCTGCGTGGAGAGCATGCTGGCCCAGAGGGCCCGGATGGATGCGGTGGACCGGAATGCCAGCAGCGACCACGAGGTCGAGGGGAAGCTCTCGCAGATTCCCCTGACGGACCTGCTGCAGCTCTTCCACATGAACCGCAGGACGGGGACCCTGGAGCTCACTCGCCGCGTGCCCGGTGGCCAGCAGGAGCACGGCAGCGTGTTGATCCGGGAGGGAAACCTCGTGCAGGCGAATGCCGGAGTGGGGGTGGAAGGCGAAAAAGCGCTGTTTCGCCTGCTGGCCTGGCGGGATGGCCGTTTCGCCTTCTCTCCAAATCGGGTGACCGCCACGCCGCGAATCCTCAGACCGACCCGGGCGCTGCTGATGGAAGGCATGCGCCAGCTCGATGAATGGGATCGCATGCGCGGCTCCCTGCCGCCGTTGGGGGCCGGGGTGGCTCTGGCGGTGAGCAAGGAGGAGCTCCCGAACGCGGTCCATCCGGTGACCCAGGAAGTGCTGCTGCTGCTGGAGATCTACGAAGGGGTCCAGGATGTCGTGGATCACTGCTCGTATCCAGACTACCAGGTGCTGCGCACCCTCCAGACCCTGGTGCAGCGCGGCATGGTCTCCCTTCGCCGGGATCCCGGGCGGCCGGATCCAGCGGGTCGCGATTCGCTCTTCGAGCCCGCCCAGGTGCGGCGCTTCCGGGACTGGCTCGAGGCGTCCCGCCCGCGTGGGGGAGAGCCGCCGGACGCGAAGCTGCTGGTGGTCTCATCGGATCCGGCGGCCACCCGGGACTTCGCGCGGCTGCTGACGGCGCTCCCGGGCATGCACCTCCAGCCCCGCTTCCAGCGGGGCGAGTTCCATGAAAATGATGTAGAGCCCCTGGGACGGCTGGCCGTGGGGGATGGACTGGGCATCCGGCTCCTCCACGTCCCCGCAGACCCCGTCTTTGCCCCCGCATGGCCGGTACTGGCCCATGGATCCCTCGGCACGCTCTTCCTGCAGACCGGAACGGACTCCGACTCCCAGGCGCAGCTGCAGGAAGCCGTGGCGGGGCTCGGGGCAGTTCCGCACGCTCGTCTGTTCCACCTGCTGCTGCTGCGCAAGGGCGAGCGGGTGGCGCCCGAGGAGCTCCAGGAGCAGGTCTCCCTGCTCGAATCGGCCTCGTTGTTCCTCGTCCCTCTGGAGAGCGGAAAGGATCCGGCCGTGGTGCTGCGGACCATGCTTGCCCGGGTGATGCCATGAACACAGCGGACCTCAAGCAATTCTCCCTCCTTGCGGACCTGGCACAGGAGGATCTGGAGCTTCTTCGGGAGCTGCTGGAAGAACGTCCGCTGGTGTCCGGCCAGCAGCTCTTCAGGGAGGAGCAGGAGGCGGACGGGGTGCTGCTGCTCCTCTCTGGAACGCTGCGCTGCCAGAGCGAGGCGGAGGGCGCTCTGGGGACGCTCGTCGCCGGGGCAGAGCTTGGGGTTGGAGCCCTCGTGGTGCCCGGTCCGCGCGCCATGACCTGCGTGGCCGAGGAGGCCTCCACGGTCCTGCTGCTCACGCCGACCGCCTTCCATCGCTTTGCGGAGGACGCGCCCAGGGCAGCGGTGCGCGTGTTGGAGGCAGCGGTGCGCGAGCTCTCCGGAACCCTGCGCGAGGGGTTGAGCTACTTGCGTTGATAAATCCTGGGGGCGGGCCTAGACTTCGCTGCCAACTCACCCCCTGAGTTGGAGCCACCCCACATGCGTGATGACCTGGTGACTGAGGATGCGGCCGGCCACACCTCTCCTGGGCACGCCGCTCCGGGGGTCCGCGAGCGGGTGAGCGAGGGGCTGACCTTCGACGATGTACTTCTCGTGCCTGCCGCGTCCGACGTGCTGCCGAAGGATGTCGATCTCTCCACCCAGCTGACCCCGGAGATTTCCCTCGAAATCCCGCTGGTCTCGGCAGCCATGGACACGGTGACGGAGCACGAGACCGCCATCGCCATGGCCCAGCACGGTGGCATCGGCATCGTGCACCGCAACCAGTCGATCGAGGCCCAGGCCTCCGAGGTCGACAAGGTCAAGCGTTCCGAGGCCGGCATGATCGTCGATCCGATTACCATGCAGCCGGAGCAGCGCATTGCGGAGGCGCTGGCGGTGATGGCCCGCTACCACATCTCCGGGGTCCCCATCACCCGGGACGGCAAGGCGGTGGGCATCCTCACCAACCGGGACCTGCGTTTCGTCCAGGATACCGACCAGCCCATCTCCAATGTCATGACCCGGGAGAACCTGGTGAGCGTGCCGCCGGGCACGACCCTCGAGCGGGCCAAGGAGCTGCTCCACCAGCACAGGATCGAGAAGCTGCTGGTGGTCAACGAGCGCGGCGACCTGCGTGGGCTGATCACCATCAAGGACATCGAGAAGAGCGAGCGCTATCCGAATGCCTCCAAGGATTCCATGGGCCGCCTGCGCTGTGGCGCGGCGGTTGGCGTGGGCCCGGATGCGGCGGCGCGCGGGCAGGCCCTCGTGAACGCCGGCGTGGACGTCCTGGTCGTGGATACCGCCCACGGACACTCGCGCCTCGTCCTCGAGGCGGTGGCCCGCCTGCGGCGCTCGTTCCCCGACCTGTCCATCATCGGGGGTAATGTCGCCACGGCCGAAGGCACCGAGGCGCTGATCAAATCCGGTGTCTCCGGCGTGAAGATCGGGGTGGGGCCGGGCTCCATCTGCACCACGCGGATCGTCGCTGGCGTAGGCGTTCCGCAGCTCTCCGCGGTGATCGACGCCGCCGAGACGGCTTCGCGCTCCGGCATTCCGGTGATCGCCGACGGCGGCATCAAGTACTCCGGCGACGTGGTGAAGGCCCTGGCCGGCGGGGCCCGCTGTGTGATGATCGGCTCGCTCTTCGCGGGCACCGACGAGAGCCCCGGCGAGGTCGTGCTCTTCCAGGGCCGCTCCTACAAGGTCTACCGGGGCATGGGCTCCCTGGGCGCCATGCAGGGGCAGGGCGGCCGCGAGCGCTATTTCCAGGGCCACATCGACGACGAGCGCAAGCTCGTCCCCGAAGGCATCGAAGGGCGGGTCCCGTATCGGGGTAGCCTCACCAGCTCCATCCAACAGCTGGTGGGCGGTCTGCGCTCGGGCATGGGCTACTGCGGTGCCGCCAACCTGGCCGAGCTGCGCAGCGGCGCCCGCTTCGTGCGCATTTCGGGCGCGGGCCTCACCGAGAGCCACGTCCACGACGTGGAGATCATCCGCGAGGCGCCCAACTACTCGAAGTAGCTGCGAGCTCCGTGCCGGTCCCCCGGGGTCGGGGCAGACCGTTCGAGGCGGATCGAGTAGACTGCCGCCACCCCCGATCACCCCCTGGGCCGCTCCTTCCGGCCCACATTCTGTGAAAACAGCCGAGGCGCCCTTTGAGCCGCGATGCCCACCGGGATCGCATCCTGATCCTCGACTTCGGGTCGCAGTACACGCAGCTGATTGCGCGCCGCATCCGCGAGCAGCGGGTCTACTGCGAGATCCACTCCCCCACGGAGAGTGCCGCCGAGGTGGCGGCGTGGGGCCCTGCGGGACTGATCCTCTCGGGTGGTCCTTCGAGCGTGCTCGACCCGGGCGCGCCGCTCCTGGACCCCGGCATCTATGCCCTGGGCCTGCCGACCCTTGCCATCTGCTACGGGCTCCAGCTCCTGGCGCACCAGCTCGGGGGAGTGGTGGAGAAGGCGGAGGACCGCGAATACGGCCGCGCGCGCTTCACGATTGCGACGGAGAGCCCGCTCTTCGAAGGGCTCCCCCTTCAGGCTCCGCGGCAGGTCTGGATGAGCCACGGGGACCGTGTCCTCGAGCTGCCCGCGGGCTTCGAGGTGGTGGGAACCAGCGAGAGCTCGCCTTTTGCCGCCGTGGCGGATCCCGAGCGGCAGCTCTACGGCTTGCAGTTCCACCCGGAGGTGGTCCACACGGAGGGGGGGGAGCAGCTGCTGCGGAACTTCGCCCACGGCATCTGCGGCTGCCAGGGGAGCTGGACTGTGGAGGCCTTCGCGGACGAGGCCCGGGCGGCGGTGCGTGCCCAGGTGGGCCGCAGCCGCGCGGTCTGCGGGCTCTCCGGCGGGGTGGACTCCTCGGTCGCGGCCGCGCTGGTGCACCGGGCCATTGGCGAGCAGCAGACCTGCATCTTCGTGGACCACGGGCTGCTGCGGCAGGGCGAGCGCCGGGAGGTGGAGCAGGCCTTCCGCCAGCACCTGGGGATTCCGCTGGTCACCGTGGATGCCAAGGCGCGCTTTCTCCAGGCACTCAAGGGGGTGACCGACCCGGAGGAGAAGCGTCGCATCATTGGCCACCTCTTCATCGAGGTCTTCGAGGAGCAGGCGCAGCGAATCGGAGCGGAGGGGGGCGCCGTGGATTTCCTGGTCCAGGGCACGCTCTATCCAGACATCATCGAAAGCGTGTCCGTGCGGGGACCCTCGGCGACAATCAAGAGCCATCACAACGTGGGGGGGCTTCCCGAGCGCATGCGCCTGGCCCTGGTAGAGCCGCTGAGGGAGCTTTTCAAGGACGAGGTGCGTGCCGTCGGGCGCAGCCTGGGCGTGCCCGAGGCCATCGTGGGACGTCACCCCTTCCCGGGGCCGGGGCTGGCCATTCGTATCCTGGGGGAAGTCACGCAGCGGCGCCTGGACATCCTACGCCAGGCGGACGCGATCCTGATCGAGGAGCTCCGTCAGGCAGGCCTCTACGATGAGATCTGGCAGGCCTTTGCGATCTTCCTACCGATCCAGAGCGTGGGGGTGATGGGCGATGAACGCAGCTACGAGAGCTGCGTGGGGCTGCGCTGTGTCACGAGCGTGGACGCCATGACGGCGGACTGGTCGCGCATCCCGCACGAGGTGCTGGCGGCGGTCTCGAGCCGGATCACGAACGAAGTGCAGGGGGTGAACCGCGTGGTCTATGACATCTCGTCGAAGCCTCCTGCCACCATCGAGTGGGAGTAGTCTGGCAGCGTGGCAACAGTTCCCTTCACGCATCTTCATCTCCATACCCAGTACTCGCTCCTGGATGGCGCCATCAAGCACAATCCGCTCTTCGAGCGGGTGAAGGCGCTCGGGCAGGACGCCATTGCAATGACCGACCACGGCAACCTCTTTGGCGCCGTGGAGTTCTACGAGAAGGCTCGGGCCAACGGCATCAAGCCGATCATCGGCTGTGAGGCCTACATTGCAGCCGGCTCGCGCTTTGACAAGGAACGCCGCGAGCGGGATTCGGGGGGCTTCGATGCCATCTCTCATCAGCTGCTGATCGCGATGAATGCAGCCGGCTACCGGAACCTGATCTTCCTGGTCTCGAAGGCTTATCTGGAGGGCTTCTACTACAAGCCTCGCATCGACCTCGACCTGCTGAAGAAGCACAGCGAGGGGCTCATCACCACCAGCGGCTGCCTCTCGTCACTGGTGTGTCGCGACATCCTGGGTGGGCGCAGCAACCGGGCCTGGGAGCTGGTGACGGAGCTCAGCGAGGTCTTCCACGACCGTTACTACCTGGAGCTCCAGCGGCACGGCATCCCGGACCAGGACTCGGTCAATGCCGAACTCGTGAAGATGGCGGAGGACCTGCGTCTTCCGCTGCTCGCGACGAACGATGCGCACTACCTGGAAGCGTGTGACCACGACCCCCACGACGCGTTGCTCTGCATCGGTACCGCCTCCAATCTCGACGACGCGAAGCGTTTTCGCTTCGACGGACAGGGTTTCTATGTGAAGAGTGGCGAAGAGATGCTGGAGGTCTGGCACGACCATCCCCAGGCCGTCCACAACTCCATGGAGATCGCCGAACGCTGCGATGTGGAGATTCCCATGGGCAGCTATCACATGCCGGAGTTTCAGGTGCCGGCGGGAACGAGCCGCGAGGCCGTGCTGGAACGGGATGCGTTTGCGGGCCTGCGCGCCCGCCTGGGCATGGCACCGGATGAGCCCTTCGAGGCGAGTCACAAGCCGTATCTCGAGCGCATGAACTACGAGCTCGGCGTGATCAAGCAGATGGGCTTTTCCGGCTACTTCCTGATCGTCGCGGACTTCATCGGCTACGCCAAGCAGCACGGGATTCCGGTGGGACCGGGCCGCGGATCCTCCGCGGGCAGCCTGGCGGCCTACGGCCTGGGAATTACCGGTGTCGATCCCATCGAGTACGACATCATCTTCGAGCGCTTCTTGAACCCCGAGCGGATCTCCATGCCCGACATCGACGTGGATTTCTGCATGCGTCGGCGTGAGGAGGTGATCCGCTACGTCTCCGAGAAGTACGACGACGCCGAGCGAGGGGACGAGGGCAAGCGGGTCTCACAGATCATCACCTTCGGGACCCTGCAGGCGCGAGCCTCGATTCGCGACGTCGGGCGCGTGCTCGGCATGGCCTTTGGCGAGGTGGACCGGATCGCCAAGCTGGTGCCAGAGACCTTGGGGATCACCCTCGGGGAGGCCTTGGAGCAGAGCCCAGAGCTGCGCGCCCGCGTCGAGTCGGACGGAAAGGTGGCGAGGCTCTACGAGACCGCGCGCAAGCTCGAGGGCCTGACCCGCCATGCGTCGACCCATGCCGCGGGGGTGGTGATCGGGACACAGCCCCTGATCGAGATGGTGCCGCTCTACCGCGACCCGCGGACGGGCGACGTGATGACCCAGTTCGACATGCGCTGCGTCGAGAAGGTGGGACTGATCAAGTTCGACTTCCTCGGGCTCAAGACCCTCACCATCATCGCCGACGCAGAGAAGTACATCCGTGCCAAGGGGCTCGCGGGCTTCAGTGCGGAGAGCATCCCTCTGGATGACGAGGCCAGCTTCGAGCTGCTCTGCGCCGGGGACACCGAGGGCGTCTTCCAGATGGAGTCCTCGGGGATGACGGACCTGGTGATGAAGCTCAAGCCGCAGAGCTTCAAGGAGGTGATCCCCCTGATCGCCCTCTACCGGCCGGGCCCTCTGGGATCCGGCATGGTGGACGACTATGTGAGCCGCAAGCACGGCCTCACCCCGGTCGCGTACCTGATTCCGCAGCTGGAGGAGTTCACGGCCGAGACCCTGGGTGTGATCGTCTACCAGGACCAGGTGCTCCAGATTGCCCACCGTATCGGCGGTTACACCCTGGGCGAGGCGGACTTGCTGCGACGTGCCATGGGCAAGAAGAAGCCCGAGGAGATGGCCAAGCACCGCGAGAAGTTCGTGGCCGGTGCAAAGCAGGGTGGAATCCCGGCAGACAAGGCCGAACAGCTCTTCGCGCTGATGGCGGAGTTCGCCGGCTATGGCTTCCCCAAGGCGCACTCCACCGCCTATGCCTATGTCACCTACCAGACTGCGTACCTGAAGGCGAATCACCCACGCGAGTACCTGGCGGCACTCCTCTCCATCGAGGCTGGCAACCACGACAAGCTCGCGCGCTACATCGCCCACGCGCGAGAGCGCGAGATCGAGGTGCTGGCGCCGGACGTGAATGAGTCGGACCGGGACTTCACACCGGTGGCGGAGGGAATCCGCTTTGGCCTGGCCGGCGTCAAGAATGTGGGCGAGGGGGCCATCGAATCCATTCTGGCGGTGCGCCAAGAGGGGGGCGCGTTCAAGAGCCTCTTCGACTTCACCGCCCGAATCGATGGGCACAAGGTGAATCGTCGCGTGGTGGAGAGCCTGGTCAAGTGCGGTGCCTTCGATTCCATCCACCCGAACCGTGCAGCGATCTGGAATGCCCTGGACAGCGCCCTGGAGAGCGGCGCGGCGCTCCAGCGAGACCGCGAGATCGGCCAGGAGAATCTCTTTGGAGCCCTGTTGGGAGAGGACGCGCCGGAGCCTGAGCTGGCCGAGGCCCCGCCGTGGGCCGAGTCCGAGCGTCTGGGCTACGAGAAGGAAGTGCTGGGCTTCTATGTCACCGGGCACCCGCTCGAGGCCCACGCCCCGCTGCTGGCGCGCTTCACCGATGTCTCTGCGAGCACCGCCGCCGAGAAGCAGAGCCGGGAGGTGCGCGCCGGGGGTCTCATCACCGGGCTTCGCGAGACCCGTACCCGGCGAGGCCAGACCATGGCCTTTGGCACTCTCGAGGACCTCGAGGGGAGCTTCGAGCTCGTGATCTTCTCCGAGCCCTATGCCACGCACCGTGAGCTGCTGCGCCGCGCGCTGGAGTCGGGGACGGAGGCCAGCCAGTCCGCCCTGCCGGTGGTGATCTCCGGCACCCTCGAGAGCGTGGATCCTCCCAAGATCCTGCTGCGGGAGGTCTTCGAGCTGGAGAAGGCCGAGCATCATCTGGCGGAGAACGTGCACATCCACGTGCCGGTGGGAGCCGCCAGCCGCGACCGCTTGCTGGGCCTTCGCGAGGTGCTGGCGGCCCATCCAGGAGATTGTGGAGTGCGTCTGCATCTGATCATCACCGGGGAGAGCGAGACCATCATCGGCCTCCCGGGGCTGCGTGGGGTGGATCCCAGCGCTGCCCTGCTGCGGGACGTGGCGGGGCTCTTCGGTCGCCCGGTCGCGGAGGTGGGCTTGTGAGGCCCCCGCGGAGGTGGCGCGGCCGCCTCGCCTGCGTCGGCATCCTGATGCTGCTCTCGGGCTCCGCCAAGGCCGATGTCCGGCGCCTGGAAGTGGTGGGAGCGGTGCCCGCCGGTGCCGATGCGCCAGAGGGTGTTCCGGTGCGTCAGGCGGCACTCCAACAAGCCCTGGTGGAGGCCGTGGCGCGCGTCGCCCGGGATCTGTGGCAGGCAGGCCCGCTTCCGCAGCCAGCCCCAGATCGCGCCGGCGCGGCTACGGAGCCGCCGCGGGAGCCTGCGGACTGGATCGCCGCCCTCGGCGGGGACGCCGCGGCCTATGCCATTCGCTACCGCGTTCTGGAGGATCGTGGCGAGCGCCGCGCGCTTCTGGTGCGGGATCCAAAGGTGGCCACCGAATATGAGCTGCTCGTGGCCGTACAGGTCGATGCCGGGCGTGTGGCCCGGGGCCTCGAGCGGGCCGGTCTCCTGCTGGCGTCCCGGGCCAGCGGGCCGCGTCAGCAGGTGCGCGTGGTGTTGACCCCGCTGCCTTCCTACGAGGCGCTCTCCGAGCTGCGCGCGCGACTCTCCGCCGGAGGGGCTCGGCCGACGACGCCGGTACGGTTCACCGCAGACGCGGCGGTGCTGCGGGTCGATTCGACGGCGAGCCCCGACGTCCTGCTGGACCTGCTGCTCGAGAAACCCCCGAAGGGAGTTCGGGTGCGTCCCCTTGCGGTGAAGCCCCATGAACTGCGTCTGGAGGTGGTCGAGGAGCCGCTTCCGGGGGCCGCGGCAATTGACACACGGTAGCCAAATCGGTATGGATTTCGGCCCGTTAGCGGGCTTCTACGCACGTAGCTCAGCGGTAGAGCGCCGCCTTGACACGGCGGAGGTCGGCGGTTCGACCCCGCCCGTGCGTACCAGTTCGTGAAGCCCTGTGATTTTCGTCGGGCCCCCGGGAAGCGGACCGGGGGCTCTCATGTCGCGGGGTACGCGGCCAGGAGGAAGAACGCATCGCTGAAAAAGACGTGACCCGGGTGAACGAGCGGATTCGCGCCCGGGAGGTCCGCCTGATCGGAGACGGTGGCGAGCAGCTCGGAGTGATGTCCTCGGAAGCGGCGCGCGGTCTCGCCGAGGAATCGGGCTTCGACCTGGTCGAAGTCGCACCCAACGCCCGCCCGCCGGTCTGCCGGATCATGGATTACGGCAAGTACAAGTACGAGCAGAAGAAGAAGGCGGCGGCCACCAAGGCCAAGGGCAAGGGCCGCGCGGCTTCGCTCAAGGAAGTGAAGATGCGGCCGAACACCGACGACCACGATCTGCACTTCAAGCTCAAGAATGCCCGTCGTTTCCTGGCGGACGGCGACAAGGTCAAGGTGACGGTGATGTTCCGGGGGCGCGAGATGGCGCACATCCGGGTCGGCTACGACAAGCTGGACAGAGTGAAGGAGATCCTGGGAGAGGCAGTCAACATCGAGAACCCCCCGCAGAGGAATGGGCGGTTTCTCTCGATGGTGTTGGTGCCCAACCGGGACGTGATCGAAGCCCAAATGAAGGCAGAACGGGAAGGGGTGGAAGCCTCGCAAGAAGGTTCTGCCGGAGAGACGACGACTGATGCCTAAAATGAAATCCCATCGTGGGGCCGCGAAGCGCTTCCGCAAGAGCGGAACCGGGAAACTCCGCTTCCAGAAGCGCAACAAGCGCCACATCCTGACCAAGATGTCGAGCAACCGGAAGCGCCACCTCCGCGAGGTGGGTGAGGTTTCCAAGGCCGACGC
>Ga0114931_10000761_pt1 | contig 40140 bp, 27 predicted proteins | sample 2SBtaG_FD_89579 | JGI IMG/M metagenome (GOLD analysis project Ga0114931, IMG submission 89579) | Deep subsurface microbial communities from Kolumbo volcano to uncover new lineages of life (NeLLi) - 2SBTROV14_V59a metaG | ecosystem: Environmental > Aquatic > Marine > Volcanic | place: Kolumbo... | reverse complement strand
GCAAGAGCCGAGCGGTTCAGGGATGAACCGCCATTTTCGACGGCTGTAATCCGTTGAAAATGAAGAAACCGGGAAATCGCATTTTCCGGTTTCGTCTTGCAAAACTGCCATGGAAGGCAGTTTTGCAAGTACCTCGCAATGGTAAAAATCGAGGTCAAGGATAACGCAACGAAATAAACGGAACAAGCGAAAATATCGAAAATATCGAAAATATCGAGTTGGGCGAATCGGGTCGCTTGTGAACGGGACGTCGAGGGGATCACCGGCCGTTGGCGCTGGAGGCGGATCCGCGCACTCGGCGAAACAAGCAGAGACTCAGCGGCATTCTCGACGATTGCAAGTCGTTGAAAATGAGCACTACCTGGTTTTCGACCGAGGTCCGAGGCTTGGCCAGATGCGGGGCGCTCGGGTTAAGGTGTGCGGGGCGGCGGCGCCGCCGAGCCGGGAGGTGAGACGGATGCGATGGGTGATGCAGGCGCGAACGGGACGGCGCGGTGAGTGAACGGGCGACCTTTCTTGCGTCGACCGAGTTGTTCACCGGGGTGCCGACCGGCACGCTGGAGCGCATCGTCGCGCGCTTCGAGGTCGTGCATCTGCACGCCGGTGAGGCGCTGTTCAATGAAGGCGAGCCGGGGGACGCCGTGTACTTGGTGGAAGCGGGGCAACTCTCGCTACGCTCGGGCGGCGTGGAGGTGTTGACCCGGCGGCGGGGCGAGTGTGTCGGCGAGTTCGCGCTGCTCGATGAACAGCCGCGCAGCACTGCGGCGCTGGCCGACACCGACGTGCGCCTGTTGCGGCTGGGTCGCACCGACTTCCAGGCGGCGATGACAAGCAGTCCGGAAATTGCCCGCGGCATCTTTCGGATGCTTACCGGCAAGCTGCGCCAGGAGGTCGAGCGCAAGGTCGCCGCCGAGCTAGAACAGGTACGTTGGCGCCAGGATCTGGTGCGCGCGCACGAGATTCAGACCGGTATGCTGCCGCCCGCGATCCTGCGCCGGCCCGACCTTGCGGTGGCCGGGTATTGTCACACCGCGGAAGCGGTGGGCGGCGACTACTATGACCGGATTGAACTGCCGAGCGGTGAGGTCGCGTTGGTGGTCGCGGACGTCACCGGGCACGCCTTTTACTCCGGCATGTTCGCGGCGATGGCGAAGAGCTGCCTGCACGTGCAGGTGCGTGTCGACCACACTCCGGCGGCGGTGCTGGAGGCGCTCGCGCGTACCCTGGCGCTGTCGATCGAGCCGGGGCTGCTGATGACTTGCTGTTACGTGGTGCTGGACCCCGCCGCGGGCCGCCTGTGCTTTGCCAACGCCGGACATCCCTACGGCTACCTGCGCCGCGCCGGTGACGAGGCGGCGTTGACTCGGCTGGCGGCGCTCGATCCATTGCTTGGAGTCGACGCGCCGGGTGTTGCCCGTCACCAGGTATGTGAGCTGACTTGGCGCCCGGGAGATCTGTTGGTGCTGTATTCGGACGGCATCACCGAGGCGCAGAGTCCGGATGGCGATCGCTTCGGCCATGTGCGCCTGGAGGCCTGTATTCAGGCGGCGCCGGATGGCGACCCGGAGCAGGTTCGCGACGCGATTCTCGCCGCGCTTTGCGCCTACACCGGGGGGCGTGCGGCCGCTGACGATCGCACCCTGGTGGTCGCGCGCGCCTTGTAGTGCGGGCGTCGGAGGTCGCCGTGGTCGTTACCGATCTCGATGGTACGTTGCTCGACTCGACCGCGCGACTGCGTGGTGGCGACCGGGCGGCGCTGGAGGCGCTCGGCGCGGCGGGGATCGTGCGGGTGGTCGCGACCGGGCGTTCGCTGTGGAGCGCGCGCCAGGTCCTGAGCGAGGATTTTCCGATCGACTACCTGATATTTTCTTCGGGCGTCGGAATCGTCGAGTGGGGCGGTGCGCGGCTGTTGCGCATGCATACCATGGCGCCGCCGGTGGCGGCGCGACTCGCGGCGCGGCTGGCCGCGCTCGACCTCGATTTCATGGTTCATCGCGCGGCCCCGGACAACCACCACTTTTACTACCGCCGGGGATTGCGGGGAGGGCCATCCAACCCGGATTTCGAGCGCCGCTGCCACCGCTATCGGGACTTTGCCGAAGCGTGGCCGGGGTATTTGCCGCCAGGCGCAGGCGTCAGCCAGTTGCTGGTCGTCGAGCGGCCCGGCGCCGAGTCCTGTCGGGGGGCGCTCGCGAGCGAATTCGGCGACTGCAACGTGGTACGTACAACCTCGCCGCTCGATCATGTCACACCCTGGGTCGAGTTCTTTCCCGCGGCGGTCGCCAAATCGATCGCGGCCGGGTGGCTGTGCCGGCGCTGCGGGATCGACCCGCGTTGCGTCCTGGCCGTGGGCAATGACTACAATGACCGCGATCTGCTAGCTTGGGCGGGTGCCGCGAACGTGGTCGCGAACGCGCCCGCCGAACTTCGCGCCCGCTATCCGGTCGTGGCGAGCAACGACGCGGGGGGCTTTGGCGAGGCGGTGCGGCGTTGGCAATCCTGATTCCAGCCGGGATCTCGCGCCAAGGCGCCAAGGCGCAAAGAGCGGACGGGCGGAAATCCGAACACGGAGTGCGCGATCACCAAGGCTTACCGCTACCGGGACCGACTTTGCGGGATGGCGCCTCTTCGATGGACGCATCGGATTTGTGCGGGCGGGGTCCACGCGCATCCGCAGCCGGGCAGGTGCCGGGCGTCGGTCGATTCGTGCGTACCCTCGAATGGAAGGCCGTCAGGGCGGGAATGTCGTCGAAGATCCGAGATCTTCCCGCCTTGGCGTCTGGGCGTGAGAGGCGCTTTCTCGGTCTTTGGATTTAGAATGGCGCAATCTCGCGAGTGATCCTCGAAATTCAACCAGGAGTGCAGGCAGTGCGGCTGGTCAGCTATAACATTCAATACGGGCGCGGCCGGGACGGGCGCTTCGATCTCGATCGGATTGCCGCGGAGGTCGCCGGGGCCGATTTGATTGCCATGCAGGAGGTGGAGCGCTACTGGGCGCGGTCGGGGTTGGTCGACCAGCCCGCCGAACTGGCGCGTCGCTTGGCGGATTACTACTGGGTCTACGGCGCCGGCGTGGACGTGCATGCGCCGGCGGCGGTCCCTGGAGCGGAGGCCGGCACCTGCCGGCGTCAATTCGGTAACCTGCTGCTGGCGCGCACGCCGATCCTCGCGGCGCGCAACCATCTGCTACCCAAGTGCTCGAGCATCGGTCCGATGAGCCTGCAGCGTTCGGCCCTGGAGGGGATCGTGGAGACCGAGGTCGGGATGTTGCGGGTCTATTCGTTGCACCTCACGCACCTCTCCGCGGAGACCCGTCTGCCGCAGGTGGAGATGCTGTTGCGCGTGCATCGCGACGCACCCTGGGAGGGGGCGGCGCTCGCGGCCGGTGACGCGAAAGCGGAATGGCTGCGCGAGCCGGCCCCGCCCGCGCCCGGTCCCTACGCGGTCCTGATGGGTGACTTCAACGCCGAGCCCGATTCGCGGGAATACGCGCGCATCGTTGGACCGTTGAGCGAATACGGTGGCCGGATCATCAATCCGGAAGGTTTCGTCGACGCCTGGGTGCAGGCCGGACACGCGGAACAAGACGGGGTGACGGCCGATATCCACGGGCGTCCGGTACGCATCGACTACTGCTTCGTCAGCACCGCGCTCCGCGAGCGGGTGCGTGGCGCACGGATCGACGACCAAGCGCGTGGTTCGGACCATCAACCGCTGTGGATCGATATTGATCTGTGATCCGTTCGGCTGGCTGCGGCGTGCGTTTGTGCCAAGATGAACAAGCTACATGGGAGAGGGCGCAATCGTGAAGACATTGCTGAAGGTTATCGGCGGGTTGATCGCATTGGTGGTGGTGCTGGTGGTAGTGGCCGCGATCGCGGTTCCGATGCTGGTGGATCCGAATACGGTAAAGGAGCAAATCACCACCCGGGTCCGCGAGCAGACCGGCCGCGACCTCAAGGTGAGCGGCGATATCGAGTTGTCCGTGTTTCCCTGGCTGGGGGTCAACCTGGGGGCCGCGGAGCTGGGCAATGCGCAGGGATTTGCTGCCCCGTATTTTGCCCGTACCAAGCGCGTCAAGATCCACGTCAAGCTGCTGCCGCTGCTGGAGCGCAAGCTGGAAATGGATACCGTGACGATCGAGGGTCTGGCAATCAACCTGGCGCGCAATGCCAAGGGTCGCAGTAACTGGGATGACCTGTTGGCCGCGGGACGCGAGGGCGGGGCGGCGCCCGGTGCCGAAGGCGGTGGCGAAGGTCTGGGCCTCGCGGGCCTCGCGATCGGTGGTCTCGATCTGCGCGACGCCAGCCTCACCTGGAACGATGCGCAGACCGGTCGGCAACTCGCGGTGCGCGGCCTGAGCCTCAGCACCGGTGCGATCTCGCCGGCCGCGGCGGTGCCGCTGAAACTCGCTTTCGACTTCAGCAGCGAGGCGCCGAAGCTGTCGGGGCATGTCACGCTCGACACCACGCTGAGCGTCGACCCGGGTGCCTCGAGCCTGCGCGCGCAGGGCCTTCAAGCGGTCGCTGATCTGCTGGGCGACGGGTTGCCGGGTGGCAAGGGAAAGATCGCGTTGAGCGGTGATCTGGCGGCCGACGGAAAGCGCCGGAGCGCGATCATCAAGGGCCTCAAGCTGACGGTGCTGGACCTCAACGCCGGTGGCGAACTCAGCGTGAGCGGCGGCGCCAAGGGTCGTGTCCAGGGTAATATAAAGATCGCCGAGTTCAGTCCACGCACGCTCTTGGCGGCACTCGGTCAAACGGTGCCGGAAACCGCCGATCCCAAGGTCCTGACCCGCGCCGCGGCTGAGATCCAACTCAGCGGGACACCACGGAGAATGGTGCTCAAACCGTTCACCATCCGCCTCGACGACACCCGGCTCCAGGGCAGCGCCGAGCTGCTGAATCCGGCCAAGCCGGCGGTGCGTTTCGATCTGGCGATCGATGCACTGGATGCCGATCGCTATTTGCCGCCGAGCAAGCCGGGTGAGGCCCGGGCGGTGACCACGCCGGGCGCGGCGACCGCCCAAGCGGCGGATCTGCCGCTCGCGCGCCTGCGGGCGCTCGATGTGGACGGCAAGCTGCGGATCGCTAAGTTCAAGGTCGCCAAGCTCACGGTGACCGAGATCGCCGCGGTGCTCAACGCCAAGGGCGGAGTGATTCGCTTAAGCCCGGTCTCGGCCAAGCTCTATCAAGGTCGCTACGCGGGCAACATGACCCTGGATGCACGCAAGGAGACACCGCGACTCACGGTTGACGAGCGCCTCAGCGCGGTGCAGGCGGGTCCGTTGCTCAAGGATCTCAGCGGCTGGGAACGGATCACCGGTACCGTCGACGCGAGCGCCAAGCTCAGCGCCCGCGGCGCAACCGCCGCAGCGGCGCAACGCACGCTGAACGGGACCGCACGTTTCGCGTTTCGTGACGGGGCGCTCAAGGGGGTCAACATCGCGCGCCTGATCCGCGAGGCCAAGGCCAAGATCCAGGGCCGCAGTTTGGCTCCGGCGGCGGGCGAGCAGCAGACCGATTTCAGCGAGGTTACGGGCAGCGTGCGGATCAAGGATGGTCTGGCCAGTAACGATGACTTCAGCGACAAATCGCCATTGTTGCGGATCAACGGGCGCGGCACCGCGGATCTGCCGCGCTCGACCCTCGACTACCGGGTCAAGACCACGCTGGTGGCGACCACCGCGGGCCAGGGCGGAAAGGATTTGGCCGATCTCGGCGGCATCCCGATTCCGCTACGCGTGACCGGCACCTTTCAGGATCCGAAGTACGGCATTGATATCGAGGCGCTCACCAGGACGCTCGCGAAATCCAAGGTCAAAGGCTTGATTGCGGGCCAGAAGAAAAAGCTCACCGGTAGCCTTGTCCGCAAACTGAAGGGCAGCGCCGCGGATGGTGGCACCGGTAAGGTCAAGGGCCTGCTGAAGGGGATCCTGGGGCAGTAGCGGGTGGCGGGTGGCCGCCGATCGGCGGCCACCGTGAGGCGCTGTCAGGCGCTGCCGTAGCGCCGGCGCAAGCACGCGAACGCCGCGCGCAGGCCCATCGCCTCGCCGCCTTCCGGGCGGCCGGGACGTGCGCGGGAATTCCAGGCCATGATATCGAAGTGCGCCCAGGGCACGTCCGCCGGCAGGAATTCCGAGAGAAACAGCGCCGCGGTAATCGCGCCGCCGTAGGGCGCCGAGCCGGCGTTGGCGATGTCGGCGACGCGGCTGTCGAGCAGCTTGCGATACGGCCGGTGCAGCGGCAGGCGCCAGATCGGATCGTGCACCGCGGTCGCCGCGTCGAGCAAGGATCCGGCGAGTGGCTCGTCGTTGCAGAACAACGCCGGCAACTCGGTACCGAGCGCGACCCGCGCGGCCCCGGTGAGGGTCGCGAAATCGATGATCAAATCGGGGCGTTCCGCGCCGCCTTCGGCGAGCGCGTCGGCGAGCACCAAGCGGCCTTCGGCGTCGGTGTTGTCGACTTCGATGCTCAGACCTTTGCGCGAAGCGATCACGTCGCCGGGACGCAGCGCGTTGCCCGACACCGCGTTCTCGACCGCCGGGATCAGAACCCGCAGCCGGATCGGGAGCGCCGTTTTCATGATCAGATCAGCGAGTGCCAGGGCGTGGGCCGCGCCGCCCATATCCTTCTTCATCAGGCGCATCCCCGCGGCGCCCTTGAGATCCAGGCCGCCGCTGTCAAAGCACACCCCTTTGCCAATCACCGTGACCCGCGGTGCGTCCGGATCGCCCCAGCGCAGATCGATGAGCCGTGGTGCGCGGGCGCTGGCCCGACCGACCGCGTGAATGGCGGGGTAACCCGCGTCGAGTAAGGCCGCGCCGCGAATGATTTCGGTTTGAGCGGCGTGCGCTTGCGCGATTTCCGTGGCCCGGTCGGCGAGTGACTCCGGGCCCATGTCTTCGGCCGGCGTGTTAATCAGATCGCGTACCAGACACACCGCGAACACTTGCGCTTCGAGGTCCGCCGCATCCGCTCCGCTCGGGATCGCCAATCTTGCCGGAGCGCGCTCGGCGGTCTTGTAGCGCCCGAAATGATATCCGTGGAGCGCCCAGCCGAGGGCCGCGTGGGTGCCGAGCCGCGCGGGACAATCCGCCGCCAGGCGGTAGTCACCGCCCGGCAAGGCGGTCGCCAGGTGAGCGAGTGCCCAGGGGCTATCCGGATCGCCGATCCCTGCCACTACCGCGCCCAATCCGTGTTCGGCATCCGGGATCAGGCTGAAGGTTTCCTCGCGGGCCGTGAACGCCGTTGCTGTCACCCAGCGGCGTAGCGCGGGATCGGCACGCTCCAGCCACGCCGGCAGCGCATCGGCGTCGAGGGCGACGATCGGGGTGGCGTCATCGGGACTGTTTTCGATCAGGCTGCGGTGCGGCATCGCGGGCGGAACTCCTGCGGTTGGTTCAACCTAGAATCCCCAGTTGGACGGGGCGAATTGTACGTTTGCGGCGGCGCAGGGCGGCGTTACAACTTTTTGAATAGTATGACTATTTCGCACCGTTGCGCCTTGCCCTGCAGCGCCGCACACGTACACTTCAGCCGGTCCAACCGAGGATTCCAAGGTTATCATTGTCGCGCAGGGAGGTGGCGATGGTACAGCACGTTTTGCCGCCTGCCTCGGCCCCGGGGGGATCGGCGACTTCGTCCGATCGGATAGCCCGTGGGGTCGAGGTATCCACCGCTCGGCTTTTTGCGCTAAGGTTAGCTTGCGCGGCGCGGTGGCGACCGTGCGCCCAAGGGGGAGAGGAGGGGCTAGATGGTCGAGGAAGATCAGGAGGCCATGCAGCGCAAGCTCGCGTTGTTGCGCACCGAGCATCGCGACCTGGACGACGTGATCGGTCGACTCACCGAGGGTGTCTACATCGATCAGTTGCAGCTTAGACGACTGAAGAAGCGCAAGCTTCAGATCAAGGATTTCATTGCCCGGTTGGAGAGTCGTCTGATTCCTGATTTGGACGCATAAGCGAGGAATGACGGTCGGGGCCTCGGTGGTGTAGGTGATTCGTTTCGGGGTGAGGTACCGTGTTTGGCGGCAACGATGCCAGGCGCGGTGGACCATTTGGCGCGGTGGATCATTCGGCTACCGCGTGGCGGCGCCTAGACGCTCCCGAAGCATCGCGCGAAACAGGCATCTTGACGCCGACACACGGCCAATCGGGAGGCAACTCGATGCGCTTATGGCTGGTGCGCCACACGCCGGTTAATTTGCCCGATGGCTATTGCTATGGGCGGGCCGATCTCGAATTATCGCCGGATTGGCGTACCCACTTCGCACGGACTCGACGCAAGTTGCCCGCGATGGCGCTGCGCGGCGCGGCGATCTATTCGAGTCCGTTGCGCCGCTGTCTCGATCTGGCGTCGAGTTTCAGCGACGCGGTGCGTACCGATACCCGTTTGATAGAACTCGATTTCGGGCGCTGGGAGTTGCGCCGCTGGGAAGATATTCCGGTCGCCGAGATCGAAGCCTGGAGCGGCGATATTTATGCCGCGGCGCCGCCGGGCGGCGAAACACTGAACGCCCTGCACGAACGGAGTGCGCAATTCCTGCGTGCGGTCGCGGAAGACGGCTGTGACCTGGCCATCGTGGTCACCCATGGTGGCATAATCCGGTCGCTGCTGGCGCATTTGCTGGAGCTTCCGGTTGCCAATGCCTTCCGCCTGCGGATCGATTTCGGTGGCGTAAGCGAAGCGCGCATCGACCAGCAGAGCGTTCGCATCGACTACATCAATCGCTGAGCCGATCCGCACCTGAGTTCTCGAAATGCGTTCGGGCCGGAATCCCCGCCCGGACGCCCGGATCAATCGGCAATTTGCATTCGCACCCGTGCGCCACTCCAAGGAGGCAGGAACAGGATGGGCAACAGACTCTCTCGGATCTATACCCGCACCGGCGACGCCGGCACCACCGGGCTGGCCGACGGCTCACGGGTGGCAAAGGACTGCGCGCGAATCGAGGCCCTGGGTGCAATCGACGAACTCAACAGCCAACTCGGCGCCGTGCTCGCGCAACGGCTGCCGGCGGCGGCGCGTGAGCCGCTCGCAATCGCCCAGCATCGATTGTTCGACCTCGGCGCGGAACTGGCGATACCCGGCGCCACACGCCTTGCCGACGCCGATGTGAGCGAGGTCGAAGAGGCGCTGGACGCTCTCAACGAGGCGTTGCCGCCACTCAAGGAGTTCATCCTCCCCGGTGGAGGCGCGGCCGCTTGCGCCGCGCACCTGGCCCGCAGTGTGTGCCGTCGCGCGGAACGACGACTGCTGAGCCTGGAGCGCGAAGAGGCGCTCAACGAGGTGGGACGCCGATACCTCAATCGTCTGTCCGACCTGTTGTTCGTGATTGCGCGGGTGGCCGCGCGTGCCGACCGGGGGGAGGTCTATTGGCGACCGCATCCGGCCCCGGCAAAGGAGTAGACGCCGACAAGCGGGCGCCGGCACGGCGCCTAGAATTTGCGCCGCAGTTCAAGCGCTTGGCCGGCGCGGCGCATGTCAACGCGGGCCAGAAAAGACATTCCGAGCAAGACCTGCTTGGGAAAATCGCTGTCGTGGATCGCCGCACGCACGTTGCGCAGCTCGATTTCGCCTACTTTGACCCGGTTCAGCATGACCAGGAAGATCCGCGAGTAACCCGCCGCCGTGGCGGAACGCCCGGGGGTGCCATCCACTTGGTAGTCGATCCCGAGGCGCTGCGCCTCACGGCGGTTGAGCGAGACGAAGGTCGCGCCCGTGTCGACCACGAAATCGACCGGATAGCGATTGATGCTGCCGACGATCGAGTAGGTGCCGGACCGATCCGGCCAGATGCGTACCGCCGAGCGCTGCGGGCTGCTGAAGGTGCTCCCGATGTCCTGGCCAAGACGGTAGGTAGCGCGCCGACCGGCGTATTCAATGATCGCTTCCGTGCTGTTCGCCGAGATCAGGGTGACGCCTTCCGGACTGCGCTGACCGTCGCGCAGGAGCCGCTGATGGCCGTCGATGACCACGACCGCCTTGTCCTTGAACAGGCCCAGGACCGTGATTTTCGGTCCACCGCCGGCCGCTGGCAGTGCACAGGGAAGCAGGACCGCCAACAGCGCGACGCGGGCGCCGCCGAGCACTCGGGTGAACATCCGCGCATTGTAGACCCGCGGCGTCCTGCATGCGCCAGCCGTGCTGTGGGCGCGAAGAGCCGCTCGCGAACCGCTGATGCGGCGGGCGGGTCGCCGAGCTCGACGGGGTGACCGAAAAAATTGCTCGCGTTGCGGCGGATTTCGCCGTGTCTTCACGGCGCGCGGAGCGGACGCCGGCAACGGTGAAGTCATTTCGAAACGGGCTCGGATTTTCCGCCGTGAGAGGGAGCAGGGTACGGCACGCCGGGCGTGGTCCAGATCGCGCCGCGGCACGCCGGCACCGATCCGATTCGCCAGTTGGCGATCGCCCAGCGCAACACCTCGGAGGGGTGCTCGCGCTCGAGCTCGGCGGGTGCCGAATGGCCCAGAAAACGCAACGCGGCGCCCAACGCGGCGCCCGCGGGGAGCGCGGTGGTCGAGGCGGCGAACGACTGCTTGCTCAACTTGCGGTGATCGGTATCGAGCGCCACCGGCAGGTGCGCGTAGCCGGGTGCGGGCAGCCCGAGAAGTTGCCCGAGATAACACTGGCGTGGGGTCGAGTCGATCAGGTCGGCGCCCCGGACGACGTCGCTGATCGCCTGCTGCGCGTCGTCCACGACCACCGCAAGGTGGTAGGCGACGACACCGTCGGCACGATCGACGACGAAATCGCCGACTTCTTTTTCGAGATCCTGATGGATGGTGCCCTGCACGCGGTCGCGAAAGCTGATCGACACGCCCCGGGTGCGAACCCGTTGGGTTCGCGCGTGGCCACCCGGCGGGATCCCGTCGCGGCAGGTACCCGGGTAGATCCGGCCGCCCAAATCCCGGCGTGAACAGGCGCACGGGAAACTCACTCCGCGACTCGCGAGTTCTTGCAGGCTCGCTTGGTAGAGCTCACCTCGGGTGCTTTGATAGACCGGTGCCCCGTCCCAGTGCAGGCCGAGCCGGTCGAGTTCACGCATGATCGCGTCGGCCGCCCCGCTCACGCAGCGCGGGCGATCGAGGTCTTCGATCCGCAGCAGCCACTCGCCATCGTGAACCCGCGCTTCCAGGTAACTGCCGAGCGCGGCGACCAGCGAGCCGAATTGCAGGGGGCCGGTGGGTGACGGTGCGAAACGACCGCGGTAACGGGCGATCCGGCTCATGACGCGTGAAGGGCGCAACGGGCGGGTGCGGGGAGGCGATTGTGGTGCGCGGCGGTGCTTGCTGGGCGGCCGCCTCCGATGTCGATCAGACCCTGTTTGCGTAGACCCGGTCAACCGGTCTGTTTTTCACGGATCTCGTCGAGTACCTAGCAGTCATAGCAGAGCGTGGCGGTGGGTCGCGCCTCGAGGCGGCGAATACCGATTTCCACGCCGCAGGTCTCGCAGAATCCGTAATCGCCCAGTTCCAGCATTTTCAGCGAATCATCGATCTTTTTGATCAGTTTGCGCTCGCGATCCCGGGTTCGCAGCACCAGGGTAAATTCCGACTCCTGGGTGGCGCGATCGTTGGGATCGGGGAAATTCGCGGCCTCGTCCTGCATCTGATCGAGGGTTCGGTCGACCTCTTCCATGAGCTTGCGCTTCCAGGCGAGCAGAATCTTGCGAAAATGCTCCGACTGGGCTTCATTCATGTACTCCTCACCGCGTTTCGCCTTATACGGTTTGAAGTCGAAGGTTGGCGTATCGTTACCCGGCATGATGCTTCCTCTCGGCGCCGGCGCACGGCACCTGGCTCGGTGGTGCGCCGCTGAGTGTCGTCATGGTTCGTCGGTCAGCGGCACGAATGTTCATGAATCGTCAGTCTCGGTATCAGCGATAGCCGACAGGGCGTGGGTATATACCAGAATGGCTTGCGCGGTGCAATTTTCGCGAACTCACGATGGCGACTCGGTGGACGCAATTCTCGGGGTCTCGAGGGTTTCGTCTTTGTCGTCCGACCGGTATTGCTCGACCCACATCAAGGTGGCGCCGGCGACCGCCGCCGGGATCACCACGAAGTTGAGGATCGGTATCGCCAGCGCCGCCATGACTGCGGCGCCGAAACCAATCGCCAGCAGACGCCGTTGCGCGAGCAACGGGCGCTGGGCGGTGAAGCTCAAACCATGGTTGGCCATCGGGTAGTCCGCGTAGGCGACCGCCAGCATCCAGGCCCCGAACAGCAGCCACGCCAGCGAGGCCACCACGTTGAGCACCGGCACCAGCATCAGCAGCAGCAGGGGCACGCTACGCACCAGCAAATACAGCGCGGTACGCACGGCCGAGGCGAGCGAGACCCACAGATCCCGTACCAGTTTGGGCCATCCGCCGTCCGCCGGCCGCCAGCCGGTAAGTTCATATTCCACGGCCTCCGCGAGCAAGCCGTTGAATGGCGCGCAAATCAGATTCGCGACCACGTTGGCGATGAAGAAAACGCCGATCAGCGACGCCAGCACGAATAACGGCACCAGCAACCAGCGCAGCCAGTTCAGCCAATCGGGCAACATCTGATTCACCGTGGCGCCGATGAAATCGACCCCCAGCGCGATCACCAGTGCAAACAGGCCGACGTTGAGTGCCAGCGGGATTAGCATGTAGCGACGGATCCCCGGGCGGGTGATCATCATCAGCCCGCGGACCAGGTAGGCGGCGCCGGTGAGTGGATTGTTGGTGCGCGTCGGACGCAGGCCCGTGGCGGCGGTCGCGCGCGCGCTTGATGCCGGCTCAACCATGGCGGATCGCGGCTCCCGACGCCGGGACGACATGGCCCGATACCGCCGTGGCGCGTCGATTGAGCCGAGCTCGGTCGCGGCCGTCGTCATCAACAGGGTGGGCCGACGCATTCATGGTAGGTGGACCGGTGCGAGTGGTTGCCAACCGGGGTGGCGGTGTTCGGCCACCACGCTGGCATAAATTCCGCCGCGCACGTTGAATTCCGCGTGGATCCGCAGAAAGCGTGGCGCGCAGGCGCTCACCAGATCGTCGAGGATGGTGTTGGTGACGTCTTCATGGAAGGCGCCGCGGTCACGGTAGGACCAGATATACAATTTCAATGCCTTGAGTTCCGCGCAGCGTTGTTCGGGCACGTACTCGATCGTGAGGTGGGTAAAATCCGGCTGCCCGGTCATCGGACACAGGCAGGTAAACTCCGGGATACGGATCCGGATCGTATAGTCGCGCCCCGGATGGGGATTGGCGAAAGTTTCGATATTCGATGAAGGTTCGGTGCTCATGTCGCGCTGCCGGCGATGGTCCTCGTGTGGCACTTTTTCGCGGCCGCATAGTGTACCATTCGCGCATGTTCGCGAGTCCGGCGCGCTACCGAATCGGGGTGGATCAGGCGTTTGACTCACGCGGGTTCGAGCGTAATTTCTGGATATTTGCCAATGCCGTTCACTGATCGACGCCGGGCGCTCGCCGGTCGGCCAACGAACCTCTGCTGATGCGGCTGCGCCGGATCAAGTTGGCGGGGTTCAAGTCCTTCGTCGATCCGACCACCATCGGCTTGCCCGGTGACATCGTCGGCGTGGTCGGCCCGAACGGTTGCGGCAAATCGAACATCATCGACGCGGTGCGTTGGGTGCTTGGCGAAATCTCCGCGCGCCACTTGCGCGGCGGAACCATGGCCGACGTGATTTTCAACGGTTCCGGAAGCCGCAAACCGATTGGCCAGGCGGCGGTTGAATTGATATTCGACAACGCCGATGGACGTCTCGCGGGCCGCTTTTCCGACTACGCGGAGGTCGCGGTCAGACGCCAGGTGAGTCGCGACGGTCAGTCATCTTATTTTCTCAACGGGACTCGCTGCCGGCGTCGCGACGTGATGGATCTGTTCCTCGGCACCGGGCTCGGACCACGGAGCTACGCGATCATCGAGCAGGGGATGATTTCGCGGGTCATCGAAGGGCGCCCGGAGGAACTCCGCGAGTTTCTCGAAGAGGCCGCCGGCACCTCGAAATACAAGGAACGGCGGCGCGACACCGAATCCCGGATCCACAATGCACGTGAGAATCTAGACCGCTTGCGGGATCTGCGCGAGGAACTCGGCAAGCGGCTGGGTCACCTCGAGCGCCAGGCCAAGGCCGCCGAGCGCTACAAGCTACTCAAGGCCGAGGAGCGCTTGCTCAGCGCGCAGCTTTACGCCTTGCGCTGGCGCGAATTGCGCGACCAGTCACAGGCCGCGCAAGCGGCGGTGCGCGAGCAGGAAACCCGCCACGAGGCGGCCCTCGCCGAGCAGCGCGCGACCGAGGCCCGGGTCGAAGCGAAGCGTTCAAGCCACGCCGCCGCCAGCGAGACCTTCAATGCACGGTACCGCGAGGTATTGGACGCCGGGGCTAGCGTTGCCAGGATTGAGGAAACCATCCGCTCCCTGCGCCGGCGCCACGCCGAGCTGACCGAGCAGCACCTGCGCGAGCGTGCCGAATTGACGGCGGCGCGCGCCCAGCACGCCGAGCAGATCGGGCAACTCGATACGGTCCGCGAGGCGCTCGCCAAGGATAGCCCGACGCTCGCCGCGCTGGAGGCGAGTTCGCGCGCGGCGCGCGGCGTTTTGACCGATGCCGAAGAGTCGATGCAGGCTTGGCAGAACGAAATCGAGGCGCTCGGCCGACGTGCCGCCGAGCCGGGCCGCACGATGCACGCGGAGCGCGCCCGCATCGAACAGATCGATAGCCATATCGCGCGCCTCGGGGAGCGCCTGGAGCAACTCACCGAGCAACTCGATGGACTTGATCCCGCTGCGCTGGAACTCGAGATCGACGCCTGCGAGGCCGCCATCCAGGAAAGCGAGGCGCGCCTCGAGGCCCGCGCCGGGGGCGTGCGCGATGCGCAGGCCGAGGTGCGCGAATTACGCGCCGCCGCCCACCAAGCCGAACGCACACTGCACGCGGCGCGTGACGCTTCGCAAGCGGTGAGCGGTCGACTTGCCTCGCTGCAAGCGGTTCAGCAGGACGCGCTCGGCAAGCGTTCGGGACAGGGCGGCGAGTGGTTGGCGGCGCATGGGTTGGCGGAACGCCCGCGGCTTGCCGAGCGCATCGTTGTGGAGCCCGGTTGGGAGTCGGCGGTGGAAACCGTGTTGCGGGGCCGTCTGGACGCGGTGTGCGTTGAGGATCTGGACATCGCGCTGGAGGCGCTCGGGGATTTCGGCGCCGGCTGCATGAGTTTTTACGAACAGGGTCGCGAGGCCGACCGGCCCGAAGCCGAGCGATCCGGCGCCAAGCCTCCCGCCGGCGGCGCCATGCTGCTCGACCAGGTGGATGCTCCGGGCTCGCTGGCGCCGCTGTTGAACGGGGTGCGGGTGGCGCCCGATCTGGCCGCGGCCGCGCGGCAGCGCGCGGAACTCGCCCTCGGCGAGTCGCTGGTCACGCCGAACGGCGAATGGTTGGGAAGCAACTGGCTGACGGCATGGCGTGCGGCGGACGGCGACGTGGACGGGATCCTCGCCCGCGAGCACGCCTTGCGCGAGTTGAACGCCGAGAGCAGCGCCGGGCGCGCCGAAGTGGCGTCGCTGGAGGCGTCCCTGGAAGCGTTGCTGGCGCGCTCACGTGACGCCGAGGATCGGCATGCGGCGGCGCAGGGCGGAGTCGAGGAGGCGAACCGTGAATTCGCCGAACGACGCGCGGCGCTGGTGGCTGCGCGCACCCGGCTCGAGAGCGTGCGGACACGCGCCGCGGCACTCACCCGCGAGCGTAATGAAGTGCGGGCGCGGCTCGCTGCGGAGCAGCGCCAGCGCGATGAGTCGGCGCAGCGTTTGGCGGCCTCGGTCACCGCTCTGGAAGGCGTCGATCGGGAGCGGGCGGCCTGGGAGCTGCAACGCGACGCGCATCGCCAGCGGCTCGACGCGGCGCGCGGGGAATGGCAACGGGTCCGCGACGAGCACTATCAGTGCGGGTTGCGCCTGGAAGGGTTGCGGACCCGCGCCGCCGCGCTCGAGGAGGGCGTCGCGCGCGAGGCCGAGCGGGTCGAGCGGCTCGAGACGCGACTCGCCGAGATGCAACGCAGCCTCGCTCAAGGGGACGCGCCGGTGGTGGATGCACGGGCGCGCCTCGAAACCCAACTGGCGGTGCAGGCCGAGCGCCAGCAAGCCCTGGATGCCACCCGCGAGCAGGTGGAGGCCCTGGACAGCGAGGTCCGCGCGCTCGATGCGCGTCGCCAGGCGCAGGCCCGCGAGGTCCAGGACCAGCGTGCCGAACTGGAGCGCCTGCGGTTGGCGGGCGAGGAAGTGAGGGTCCGCCGAGAGACCGTGGAGGAACGCCTGACCGGCGACGGTTTCGACCCGGCCGAGCTGCTCGGAACACTGCCCGACGAGGCGGGTGAAACGGACTGGGAAGAACGACTCGCGGCGGTCGAGCGGCGGATCGCGCGGCTTGGATCGATCAACTTGGCGGCGATCGACGAACGCACTCAGGTGGCGGAGCGCAAAACGTACCTGGACAAGCAGAACGAAGATCTGGAGGAGGCGCTGGCGACGCTGGAAGCCGCGATTCACAAGATCGATCGCGAGACGCGGGCCCGTTTCAAGGAAACCTATGAGCAGGTGAACACCGGTCTGGAACGCACCTTTCCGCGCTTGTTCGGTGGTGGGAACGCCTATCTGCAACTCACCGGCGACGATTTGTTGAGCACCGGGGTGACGATCATGGCGCGTCCGCCGGGCAAGCGAAATACCAGCATCCAGTTGTTGTCGGGCGGGGAGAAGGCGCTGACCGCGGTCGCCCTGGTGTTCGCCATTTTCGATCTTAACCCGGCGCCTTTTTGTCTCCTCGACGAGGTTGACGCGCCGCTTGACGACGCCAACGTGGGGCGCTTAGGCGAACTCCTGGCCGAGATGTCGGAGCGGGTGCAGTTCCTGGTGATTACCCACAGCAAGGCGACCATGGAGCTCGCGCAGCAGCTCATCGGCGTGACCATGAACGAGCCGGGTGTGTCGCGCTTGGTGGCGGTCGATATCGAGGAGGCGGTCGAAATGGCCGCGGTCTGAGGCAGGTCGCGCTCGCCTGGCTCGGTGCGATGTGCAGGCAACCGATTCGGAACGAACGATGAGTGGCATCAATGGCGTGCAATCGGAGTGCAGGGGCTACGGCCCGCCGCCGGTCACGGCTCTCGCCCGCCGAGGCTCGCGCAGGCGTGTCCATCGCCCGAGCCGTCGCCGCGGGTACGCTCCAGGCGCCACGCCGGCATTTGACCGCACCGCGACGGCGCGCTCTTCCGTGATCCAGATGAGAGATACGGGCTAGGGGTATGGATTTGCTGCGACTCGCCTTGTTGGTGGCCGGCGTGGCGTTGATTGCCGGGATCTATTTTTGGGAGACGCACAAGCGGCGCCGCGCCGCCGAACAGGATGCGTGGCGTGAACCGGGGCCGGACGCGGTGGATGGCTCGCGCTCGGCTTACCGGAGCGTCGGCGAGGAGGCGCTCGGTGAGGAGCCGGCCTTCGCCGACGCCGACTGGCTCGATCTGTCAATCTCGTCGACGGCCCGAGAGGAGCAGAGCAGCGGATCGGGCGCCGAGATCGAGAGTCTGCGCGGCCTCAACGCGACCCGCGATGGGCCGCAAAGCGGCAGCGCGCGTACCACCGAGGGCGGCCGTTCCGAGGTCGACGGCCGCGAGTCCGAGGAGTTGATCGTCGTGGTCACGGTTCTGGCGCATCCCGGGCGGTACTTTGCCGGGACCGCGATTCATGCTGAATTGGCCGAGTCGGGCCTGCGTCCCGGCGCGATGCAGATCTACCACCGTCCGGCGTCGCCCGGTGGCGGCGACCGCGACGCGTTGTTCAGCGTAGCCAACGTGGTCAATCCCGGCACCCTCGATCCGCGCGACGCGCCTGAACTGCGATCCCCCGGACTGGCACTGATTCTGCGCCTGCCGGGTCCCGCCGATCCGCACGCCGCCTTCGAGGCGATGATTGAGGCCGGGCACCGGCTGGCGGCGGTGCTTGATGGGGTGCTGTGCGACGCGACACGCAGTACCCTGAGTACCCAGGCGGTGAACCATCTGCGCGAGCGCATCGCCGAGTACGGCCGCCGGCGGCTTCTGCATGACTGAGTCCGCCGACCGCGCGCGGGCGCGGCAACTGCGCGAGCAGATCGCGGATCACAATTATCGCTACTACGTGCTCGACGATCCGCGGGTGCCGGACGCCGAGTACGACCGCCTGTTGCGGGAGCTCGAGGCGCTCGAATCCCGTTGTCCGGAACTGATCAGCCCGGATTCGCCTACCCAACGCGTCGGCGCCGTGCCCGCCGCGGAATTTGCCGAGGTCCGCCACGCGACGCCGATGCTGTCCCTCGCCAACGCCTTCGACGAGTCGGAGGTGCTGGATTTCGACCGCCGAGTGCGCACCAGGCTCGGGGTCGAGACGGTGGCCTACGCGTGCGAGACCAAACTCGACGGCTTGGCGATCAGCCTGCGCTACGAAGCCGGTTTGTTGGTGCGTGCCGCGACCCGCGGCGACGGGGTTCGCGGCGAGGACGTGACCCTGAATGTGCGGACCATACGAGCCGTGCCCTTGAGCCTGATGGGATCCGCGCCGCCGCGGATCGTCGAAGTGCGTGGCGAAGTGTTCATGCCGCGCGCCGGATTCGAGCGACTCAACGCCGCGCAGCGGCGACGTGGTGAGCGTGAGTTTGCGAATCCGCGCAACGCGGCGGCCGGCAGCCTGCGTCAACTCGATCCCAAAATCACCGCGGCGCGGCCGCTCACCCTGTACCTTTATGAATTGGGATTTTGTGAAGGCACGGCGCTACCCGATTCGCATCTTGAGCGACTCGACTTGCTCGCCGATTGGGGCTTTCCGGTCTCGCCGGAGCGTGCCGCGGCATCCGGCGTGGAGGCTTGTCTGGAGTACTTTCACGCGATCGCCGCGCGTCGTGTATCACTCGCCTACGACATCGACGGGGTGGTCTACAAGGTCGACAGTATCGCCGCGCGCGAATCGCTCGGCGCGGTGGCGCGCGCGCCGCGTTGGGCCGTGGCGCACAAATTTCCCGCCGAGGAGGAACTCAGCCGGGTGCTCGGCATCGACGTCCAGGTCGGACGCACCGGTGCATTGACGCCGGTCGCGCGACTCGAACCGGTGCGCGTCGGGGGCGTCACCGTGACCAACGCGACCCTCCACAATCAGGACGAGATCGAGCGTAAGGACGTACGGGTCGGGGACACGGTGGTCGTGCGTCGTGCCGGCGACGTGATTCCCGAGGTGGTACGGGTGCTCGTCGAGCGCCGTCCGCCCGCGGCGCCGCCCTTCCGGATGCCGAACCGCTGCCCGGTGTGCGGTGCCGCGGTCAGCCGGGCCGAGGGCGAGTCGGTGGCGCGATGTGAGGCGGGACTCTCCTGTCCCGCGCAGCGCAGGCAGGCGATTGCGCATTTTGCGAGTCGCGCGGCGATGGATATCGAGGGTCTGGGAGGCAAGCGGGTCGCACAATTGATCGACGCAGGACTGATCAGCAACGTGGCCGATCTCTATACGCTGGAGGCGGCACCCTTGGCGGCGCTCGATGGCATGGGCGAACGCTCGGCCGGCAAGCTGGTGGCGGCGATCGAGCGTAGTCGCGACACCTCGCTGGCGCGCCTGCTTTATGCGCTCGGGATCCGCGAGGTCGGGGTAGCCACGGCCACCGCGTTGGCGGCCCACTTCGGTTCTTTCGAGGCGTTGCGTAATGCCGATCAGGCGGCCCTCGAACAGGTGCCCGATGTCGGGCCGATCGTCGCACGGCATATCCGCGCGTTTTTCGCCGATCCGGGGAACGGCGCGGTGATCGACAGCCTGCTCGACAGGTTGAAGCTGCCCGCGACGCCGACCGTCGTGGAGTCGCGTCAGGCCTTGGCCGGGCGCAGCTTCGTGCTCACCGGAACCCTGACCGGGATGAGTCGCGACGAGGCACGGATCAGGCTTACCGCGCTTGGCGCGCGGCTAAGCGGCAGCGTGTCCAAGCGCACCGATTACGTGGTCGTCGGTGAGCGGCCGGGTTCCAAGCGCGAAAAGGCCCTGGCGCTCGGGATCGAACTGCTAGACGAAGCCCGATTCGTGGCGCTGATCGAGGCCGCCGAGGCGCAATGAATCCTTAGCCTGGACATCGTCCTAGACAGCATCGGTTGACCGCTTCAATCCCACGGCAATTGAATAATTTTAAATCTCCTGCGATTCAGGTGTTCACCTGACCAAAAATGGAGTCAGAGTAGGCACTTGCAAAACTGCCATGGAAGGCAGTTTTGCAAGTGCCTCGGAAATACCGAATAAAAGCACCACAGTTTGCTTTTATGCAATGTTATCTTATGATAGTTGAATAAAACGCAGACTGGCGGTCCATATGCAACGATCTGCACGAGATCACTACTCGTCGAAGGCATCCATAACGTTGTCGCGGGAACGTTTCTATTAATGGACCGCGAAGCGGGTCGATACATCAGCAGCACGGTGGGCGGGGAACGCTACCAGGCCTTTCTTCCAGCGCCGCTACCGCCCGATCCGCCGCTGGCGCTGGACGGCGAATTGCTGCAATGGCTGGAGAAGGCCAACCGCGCTATCGGTCGACTGGACGGGATCAGCGACATCCTGCCAGACAGCCATCTGTTCCTGTATCAATATATCCGTAAGGAAGCGCTGGTCTCGTCTCAAATCGAGGGCACCCAGTCCTCCTTCTCCGACCTCTTGTTGTTCGAAATGGATGAGGCCCCTGGCGTGCCGCTGGACGACGCGCGAGAGGTATCCAATTACATCGCCGCGGTCCACCATGGCTTGCAACGGCTCGGCGACGGTTTCCCGCTGTCATTGCGGCTGTTGCGGGAGATCCATGCCATTCTGTTGAAGGACGGACGGGGCGCCCACAAGCAACCGGGTGCGTTTCGGCGCAGCCAGAATTGGTTGGGGGGATCACGCCCCGGTAATGCCGTGTTCGTGCCTCCCCCGCCCGAACAACTCATGGGATGCCTGGATCCCTTCGAGCGATTTCTGCATGACCAGCTCGGCGCGATCCCGGTACTGCTGAAAGCGAGTCTGGCGCATGTCCAGTTCGAGACCATTCATCCCTTCCTGGACGGCAACGGCCGCCTGGGCCGTTTGCTGATTACGCTGATCCTCATCAACGAAGGCGTGCTGCGCGAGCCCATGCTTTATCTCAGCCTCTACTTCAAGACCCACCGAACTACGTATTATGACCACCTGCAGCGAGTCCGGTTGCACGGGGATTGGGAAGGCTGGTTGCGCTTTTTCCTGCAAGGCGTATTTGAAACCGCCCGGCAGGCCGTTACTACCGCGCGCACCGTGCTGGATTTGTTCGAACGAGACCGGGAGCGGATCCGGGACTTGGGCCGGATCGCCGGTTCATGTCTGCAACTGCACCGGCGTCTGCAACAGAAGGTGATTGTGAACATTCTGGACTCGACGCGGGCGTTGGAAATCAACCGCACCACCATCAGCCACTGCATGCAACGCCTGCAGGCGCTGGGCATCGTACGCGAGATCACCGGACAGCGGCGCAATCGACTGTTCGTGTATGACCGCTACGTGCAGATCTTGAGCGAGGGCACGGAACCATTATGAGCCGCCGACGCAGCATGATCATTTGCGCCGCTTTCAGGGATTACTCCGCGGAAAGTGGAGTCCGCGGGAAAGTGGAGTCCGCGGGAAAGTGGAGTCAGCGCGGGAAAGTGGAGTCAGAGTAAAGTTTTCGGTAGCAAAAGGGGTGAGACGTGCGGCAGGCTGACTGCGGTCGGCCGGCAGCGATAACCGGACTTACGCGGCGCAGGGCAAAAGCGTGGGGACACGATTCCTCATCGTGTCCCCGCGTTTGCATGGGTGGGACGCTCGGGGTCTCGATTGGTACTATTTCAACTCCTTCAGGAGTGCCGGCACCGCGTCCTGCCAATCCGCGACCATCCCGATATCGCAGACTTCGAAGATCGGTGCGTTCGCGTCGCTGTTGATTGCGAGCACGGTGTGCGCGTTGGCGATGCCGACCGCATGGGTGTAGCGACCGCTCACGCCTAGCGCGAGATACAGGCGCGGCGCGATCGCGCGTCCGGTAATTCCGATTTGGCGGGCACGCGGCAGCCAACCCCGATCGGTGACCTTGCGGGTCGCGGCGAGTTCCGCGCCGAGGTATTGGCGCAGTGTCTCGAGTTGCGGGTAGTGTTCCGGGGCGACGCCGAGCCCGACGCCGATCACGATGCGTGCGGTTTCCAGTGCCTCCAATTCGTCGCCGCGCTCGCGCTTGTCGATCACGATCGCGGCGCTGGGCGCCGCAACGATCTCATCGCATTCCGCGCCGGGCCGGCGCGCCTCGGGTAGCGCAAGCACGCCGGGACGCACGGTGGCCATCTGGATCGGCGAGCGGGCATGGATCGCGGCCAGCAATTTGCCGCTGAAGGCCGGTTTCCAGGCAATCAGGCGCTGGTCCGCGACCGCCAGGGCGATCGCGTCGCCGGTCAGGGCGGAACCGGTGCGCGCCGCGATGCGCCCGGCGGTTTCGCGACCCCAGGCGGTGCCCGGCGCGAGCACCGCCCACGGTTGCGCCGCTTGCGCCCAGGCGCCCGCGGCACCGGCGAAATCCTCCGCGAGGCGCGTCTCGCGCACGAGCGTGACTGCATCGGCGCCCCACGCCCCGAGCGTCTCGCAGTCATTCGCCACCGTCGTGAAGGCGCGCACGTGGCCTTGAATCTCGCCGGCGAGCCGCGCCGCTTCACCACAAAGTGCCCGGTTCAGGCGCGGTCGTTCGGGTTCGCAGAGTACCGCGACCGCGCGACCCTCGATCGGGCGTCGATTCGGCACGCTGGCGGCGGGTGCAGTCTTGATCGCATCGAACACGCCGCGCTTGACGAGCGTTGCCACCGCCTGTCGTGCCTGCGATGCCGGCGATCCGTTCAGGCGCTGCGGGCGGCGCGCGTGTTGTTGGGTGCGGATTTCTCCGACGTAGGTGGGGCTGGCGACTTCGCCCCATGGCCCGGCACCGAGGTCACCGGCGGTGATCCGCACGATCCGATCCTCGCACACCGCGGCACGGGCCTCGGGCGGCGCCTTGCAAGGCGCGCAGAGGCGCTCGGCGACCGACAGCAGCAGTGGCAGCCGCGCGGTCGCGTGCAGGCTGCCGTCGTCCTGTTCGCAGCGGATCCGCAGGCGCGCACCGTCGATCGCGAGTTCACGCACTCCGGCCAGGAATCCGTAGCCAAGCAATTCGGCAATCTCGGGTCCCACCTGTCCGGTTTCAGCATCGACCGAGCTGAGGCCGGCGAGTACCAGATCGAAGGGTCCGAAGTGCTTTAGAGCCGCCGCCATCGCCCATGCGGTGGCTAGCGTGTCGGAACCGGCGAAGGCCGGATCGCTGACCAGCACGCCACGATCGGCGCCGAACGCGAGCGCTTCACGCACGATCGCTTCCGCCGCCGGCGGGCCAAGACTGAAGACCGTGCAGCGCCCGCCTCCGGAGTGGGCGACGGCGATCCCGGCGGCCACGGCGCGTCGACAATAGGGGTTCATTTCGAGTTCCAGGCCGGTGCGACGCAGGCGCCCGTCGGGGCCGAGACCGTGGGCGTCGAACGGCGGGATGGGTTTGGCCAGCGCGGCGACGCGCAGGGCGCGGTCGGGGCGCAGCTTCGGCCATTCATCTACTGTGTTCAAAAGTGCCTCGGGTGTATAAGGTAAATACGCTTGTCATTTCGAGCGGTAGCGAGAAATCTTCACCCGCCGCAAGCAGGATTTCTCCCCGGGGGTCGAAATGACAGTATTGATCGCGGTGTGGTCCGGTGTATGTGCCCGGCACCGTGTTATCAGCTCGCGGTGAACGGCCACAGGATCGGGATCAAGATCATCGAGAACAGCCACGAGATCAGCGTTATCGGCAGACCGAGACGCAGGTAGTCGGCGAAACGGTAGCCGCCGGGGCCGTGCACCATCATGTTCGTCGGATAGCTGATCGGCGTCGCTACCGCAGTCGCCGCAGCGATCATGACCGCGATCGCGAAGGGCCGAAAGTCGATTTCGAGATCGGCCGCCGCGGCGATTGCGATCGGCAGCATCATCACCGCCCCGGCCTTGGCGGTCACCAGGTTGGCGAGCACCGTGGTGAGGACCAGGACCATGGCCAGGACCAAGATCGGATTCGGCCCGGTGAAGTCGAACAGGACGTTGGCGGCGGCCGCGGCGAGCCCCGAGGTACGCATCGCCTCGCCGATCCCCAGTGCTGCGGCGATCGCCAGCAGTACCGGCCCGTCGAGGGCGCGTCGCGCGCTCGCCACGCTGCAGCAGCCGGTGAGCAACATCGCGCTGGCGGTCAGCATCGCGGCCTGCAACAGGGTCAATATCCCACTCGCGGCGCTCGCGACCATCAGGGCGAGCGCGGCGAGGGCCAGTGGCGCACGTTCGTGGCGCGGCGGCGGCGGTGCATCGACCTGCGACACCAGGTAGAAGTCGCGGTTGTAGCGCTGGCGGCGCACGAAGTGCGGTCCCGCTTCCAGCAGCAGCGTGTCGCCGGGTTGCAGGCGGATCGCGCCGATCCGCTGGCGCACGCGCAGTCTTCCGCGCGCCACCGCGATCACCACCGCGTTATAGCGCGAGCGGAACTGCCCCTCGCTGATGGTCGAGCCGGCGAGCGGGGAACTGTCCGAGATCACCGCTTCGACCAATCTCCGTTCGTGGCTGGGTTCGTTGAGTTTGAACAGGTGGTCGGTGGCCGGGCGCAAACCGGGAAACTTGCGCAGATCGGCGACCGAATCGACCACGCCGACGAAAATCAAACGATCATCGGCTTGTAGATGCTCATCCGGGAGCACCGCCGGGATGACATGCCCGGCGCGGTTGATCTCGGCCAGATACAGGCCCGGCAGGCGCCGCAATCCGGCTTCGGCGACCGACGAGCCGACCAGCGGGCTGTCGCCCTCGAGGACCATCTCGACGGTGTAACGGCGCGGGTTGGCGAAGCGCCCGCTGCTGCGCCGCTGGCGGGGCAGTAAATGTTCGCCGAAGAAGGTCACGAAGGCGATCCCGGCGAGCGCGATCGGTACCCCGAGGGCGGTGATTTCGAACATCGACAGGCCGGCCTTCTCGCCGAATCTCGCCACCAGCCAACCGTGCACGATGAGGTTGGAACTGGTTCCCAGCAGGGTGCACGCGCCACCCAGAATCGAGGCGAAAGAGAGCGGTAGCAATAACTTCGAGGGTGCGACGCGGATCCGCCGCGACCAGTCGCCAATCACCGGCAGCATCATCGCGACCAGCGGGGTGTTGTTCATGAAGGCGCTGAGTAGCGCGGCGGGCGCCATGATCCGGGCCACCACGTAGCGTCGTGCGCGACCCTCGCCACCGCCTTGACCGAGGATCGGCTTGGCGAGGCGCGCGAAGGCGCCGGTGTCGCGCAATCCGGCCGCGACCACGTACAGCACGGCGATGGTCGCGACGCCTTCATTGGCGAGTCCCGCGAGTGCGCCGTGCACGTCGATGACGCCGAGACGCCAGCCCGCGTCGCTCGGCACCGGGGCCAGGGTGAGCGCGAGCACACCGCTCATCAACACGATGTCCGGATGGCGGCGGGTGGTCGCGAGCAGCAACAACACGGCGAGCACCACGGTTAGGGTGATCCACGCCTCGACGCTCATCAACTAGCCCCCCTTCAGGGCGTTGGCAAGCACCCGGGCGACGTGCAGCGCCTCACGCCCGGCGCCGTCGCGGATCTGGTGGCGACAACTGGTTCCGTCGGCGACAATCAGATCCTCGCTTGCCGCGGCGCGCACCGCGGGCAACAGCGCGGCCTCGCCGATCCGCATCGACAACCCATAGTGTTCGGCCTCGTAGCCGAAGGCGCCGGCCATGCCGCAACAACCGGAGTCGATAATTTCGACCTGCAACTCCGGGACCAGCGCCAAAACCTTGGCGACCGCGTCCATCGCGCCGAAGGATTTCTGGTGGCAGTGGCCGTGGAGCAGCGCACGGCGCGCCGGGAGGGGGGCGAGGCGCGCGCCGAGTCGCTCGCGTTGATCGTCGCGGGCCAGATACTCCTCGAACAACAGGGCGCACCCGGCGAGGCGCCGCGTGGCGTCCCCCGGCAGCATCGCCAGGTATTCGTCGCGCAGGGTGAAAAGGCACGAGGGTTCGAGTCCGATCACCGGCAAACCGCGTGCCACGTAGGGGGCGAGCGCGTCGAGCACCCGCCGTGCCTCGCTCGCCGCGTGATCGATCAATCCCTGCGACAGGAAGGTGCGCCCGCAACACAGCGGGCGTTTGGCGTCCGGCGCGCGGGCCACGTGCACGGCATGGCCGGCGGCCCGCAGTACCTTGAGCGCGGCGCGCGCGTTGTCCGGCTCGTTCCAGGTATTGAAGGTATCAACCAACAGCACCAGGTCGGCTCGTTCGGGCGGGATTGCCGGCGGCGGGACGAACGGGTCGCTGGACCATGCGGGAAGTTCGCGGCGCGCGCTCAATCCGGTGAGCCGTTCGCTCGCGAGCGCCAGGCTTGGAAAGCGCGAGCGCAGTCGCGCGAGCGGGGCGAAGCGCGCCGCCCGGGGGGCGTAACGCGGCATCCACGCGATCAGCCGCTCGCGAAGGTGCAGCGGACGACGTTTGCGATACTGGTAGAGAAACTCGATCTTCATGCGCGCCATGTCGACCCCGGTCGGGCACTCGCGGCGGCACGCCTTGCAGCCGATGCACAGGGCCATCGCGTCGTACATTTCGCGCGAGGTCAGCGCGCCGCGGCCGAGTCGTCCGCTGAGCGCCAGGCGCAGGACGTTGGCGCGGCCGCGGGTGACGTGCTGTTCGTCGCGAGTGGCGCGGAACGACGGGCACATCACTCCCGGATCGCGCTTGCGGCAGGTTCCGTTGCCGTTGCACATCTCCACCGCGCCGCTGAAACCGCCCCACTCGGACCAGTCGAGGCGGGTTGTGACCGGCAGTGGCGCGTAGTCGGGCCGGTAACGAAACAGATTTCGGTCGTCCATGCGCGGCGCGCGCACGATCTTGCCGGGATTGAAGCGGCCGTCGGGATCGAAGGTATCCTTGAGGGATTCGAAAGCGCGCGCGATCCGCGATCCGAACATCATCTCGTTGAATTCGGAACGCACCAGCCCGTCGCCATGTTCGCCGGAATGGGCACCGTGATACTCGCGTACCAGCGCCAGACACTCTTCGGCGATCGCGCGCATCGTGGATGCGCCGGCGGCCTCTTTGAGGTTGATCGCCGGGCGCACGTGGAGCACGCCGACCGAGGCATGGGCATACCAGGTGGCGCTGGTCCCGTGGCGGGCGAGGATCGCCTGCAAGCGTTCGGTGTAGGCGGCCAGATCTTCCACCCGCACCGCACAGTCTTCGATGAAGGAGACCGGCTTGGCGTCGCCCTTCATCGACATCACGATGTTGAGCCCGGCCTTGCGCAGGCCCCAGATGGCCCCTTGGGCACCGGCATCGATCGCGGTGACGACCGCGTCCGGCATGCCGTGGTCCGCCATCAGGGTGTCGAGACGGCGCAGCGAATCGAGTAGGTCCGACTGAACTTCGCCGGAGAATTCGACCAACAGCAACGACTGCGGTCGACCCCGTACGAAACGCTCCAGGGTGGAGCGGAAGATCGGGATGCGGCCCGCCAGATCGAGTAGCGATCGATCGACCAACTCCACCGCTGTCGGGTCGAGCGCGACGATCGCCGGGGTGGTTTCCAGCGCGCGGCGCAGGGTGGGGAAGTGACAGACGGCCAATACGCGATGGGCCGGCAGCGGCGCAAGCGCCAATTCGATTTCGCTGAAAAAGGCCAGGGTACCTTCGGAACCGACCAGCAGGTGCGCCAGGTTGTGTCCGGCGGGGGTGACCGTATCGAGGTTGTAGCCGCCGACGCGACGCATCACGGCGGGATAACGGCGCGCGATTTCCTCACCTTCGGGGGCCGCGATGGCACGCACCCGCGAGACCAGTTCGCGGTATTCGCGTGGCGCGATTCCATCGCTGATATCGGCGGGTACCCAGCCGAATTGGACGGCAGTGCCGTCGGCGAGCAGCGCATTGATGGCGTGGACGTTGTCGACCATCTTGCCGTAGCGCAGCGAGCGCGCGCCGCACGAGTTGTTGCCGCTCATCCCGCCGATGGTGGCGAGGCTGGCGGGCGAAATGTCGACCGGAAAATGCAGCCCCGAAGGCCGTAGCGCGGCGTTGAGATGGTCGAGCACCAATCCGGGCTGAACCTTGACGCGGCGCGCCTCGGGGTCGAGGTAGATGATCTGGTTGAGGTATTTGCTGGTGTCGATGACCAACGCCTCAGCGACCGTCTGCCCGCCCTGCGAGGTGCCCGCCCCGCGTGGCAATACCGGGATACCTCGTTCACGGGCGATCGCGAGCGTGATTTCAACATCCTCGATGGTGCGCGGCACCACCACCCCGAGCGGCTCGACCTGGTAAATCGACGCATCGCTGCTGTAGCGCCCGCGGCTGAAGGCGTCGAAAAGCACCTCGGCGCCGGTTTCGCGGCGCAGGCGCGCGGCGAGCACCGGGTCGCCGATCAGCGTGCGGCTCACGCCGGTCTCCGGGCACCGGGCGCGGCGTCGCCGCTGCCCGAAGTCGCGCTACCGTGGATGTGGCCTGCTGGAAACATGGTCGATGCTCGGTTACAAGGTACACGGGGCATGGCGGATAGTTTACGCGTAACCAGGCCGTTTCAGGGTTTCGGGTTCGGGGGATCGGTACGTTCAGGCGACGCGGCCTTGGCGGGTCGCGGGAGGCGCGACGCGGGCGAGCGTCTCATTTATAGTGTCGCCGCTCAGTGCGGGCCAAGGGGCATGAATGCCGTGACGGAAGTGCGGGGCGGTGGCGGAGTACGATTCCCGTGTACCGGGCACGGCGCGCCGCTCGGTGACGCCGAGCGTGAGATCGGCTTCTTTCTGGCGCCGACCTTCAGCATGTTATCGCTGGTCGCCGCGGTCGAACCGCTACGCATCGCGAATCGATTCACCCGCCGGGCGCTGTACGGCTGGCGCCTGCTGAGTGTCGACGGCCAGCCGGTGGTGGCGACCGACGGCCTGTCGATGGAGGTCACGGGGTCGATCGGCCGGCAACAGCGCCTGCCCACGGTGATCGTCTGCGGGCCCTACGATCCGCGCTCGTATTGCGACGAGCGGGTGTTCGCGTGGCTGCGCGGACTCGCGAGCGCCGGGGCGCAACTCGGCGGGCTCGAGACCGGCAGCTACGTTCTGGCGCGCGCGCGGGTGCTTGATCGGCATCGCTGCACGATCCATTGGGAGAACGCCGCCGGATTTCGCGAGGCGTTTCCGACCCTCGAGGTGACCACCGAGCTGTTCGAGTTCGACCGCCAGCGCTTTAGCTGCGGGGGCGGTACGGCGGCGCTCGACATGATGCTGCATCTGATCGCGCTCGATCACGGCCGCGAACTCGCGACCGCGGTCTCCGATGCCTGCCTGCACGCGGGAATTCGCCCGCCGCGCGCGCCGCAGCGCATGGATTTGCGCCACCGTCTCGGGGTCGCGCATCCGCGCCTGCTGCGTTGCGTCGCGTTGATGCAAGAGCACATCGAGGAGCCGCTTTCCCCGACCGCGATTGCGGCCCGGGTGGGCCTGTCCAGGCGCCAACTCGAACGCCTCTTCAAGGGCTATCTGGAAACCACACCGTCGGCCTACTACATGCGGCTGCGCCTCGCGCGGGGGCGCGATCTGCTGTGTCAGACCAGTATGCCGGTGATCGACGTGGCGGTCGCCTGCGGTTTCAGTTCTCCGGGTCATTTCAGCCATCGTTTTCGTGACTGCTACGGCGAATCGCCGCGGGATGCACGTCGCTCCGGGTGAGCAAGCCGCGTGGTTGTCGCGAAGCTGAAACTATTGGTCGTATTGCGGGCGATACCGGCGGCGAGGTGGCGGAAGATGGGCTGACCCGAAGGTGGCAGGTACGCCGCACGAACGGCGCGCCGAGGCAGGAGGTCCCGATGAGCGAGTCAGCGGCGAAAAACCGGCGCATGGGCGGACGGGCGGCACGCAAACAACTTCGCGCGGCGCCGATCGCCGCGGATCAGCGGCCGGTGCGCCCGGGTATGCCGGGGGGGCGTTTTCATCCGCTCTCCGAGTCCGACGTGAAGCGTATCCATGCGGCCGCCCTCGACGTGCTCGAACAGATCGGGTTGGCCGAGGCGCTCCCTTCCTGCGTCGAACTAGTGACCCGGGCGGGCGGAAAACTCACCGATCAAGGCCGGCTGCTGTTCCCGCGCGCGCTGGTCGAGGACACCATCGCCCACGCGGCTCGGGATATCGTGCTGCACGGGCAGGATCCGTGCCATGATCTGGAACTCAGCGGAACCCGCGTGTACTTCGGCACCGCCGGTGCGGCGGTGCACATCGCCGATCCGCTGGCGCGCGATTACCGCGACTCCACCCTCGTCGATCTCTACGACATCGCACGTCTGGTCGACGCGCTCGATCACATCCATTTTTTCCAGCGTCCGCTGGTGGCGCGCGACATGGTGGCGCCGCGCGATCTGGATTTCAACACCTGCTACGCCTCCGTTTCCGGCACGGATAAGCACGTCGGAACGAGCTGGGTACTGCCCGAACATCTCGAAGAATCGCTGGCGATGCTGCACCTGATCGCCGGCGGCGAGGATCGATGGCGCGCGCGGCCGTTCGTCAGTATGTCGAGCTGTTTCGTGGTTCCGCCGTTGCGTTTCGCCGCGGACGCCTGCCGCACGCTGGAGGCCGGGGTGCGCGGCGGAATGCCGGTCCTGTTGCTGGCGGCGGGGCAGGCCGGCGCGACCAGCCCCAGCGCCTTGGCCGGGGCGGTCACCCAGGAGGTGGCCGAGGTCCTGGCGGGTCTGGTGTACGTCAATCTGCTCAGCCCCGGACACCCCGCGATCCTCGGCCCCTGGCCCTTCGTCTCGGACCTGCGCACCGGGGCGATGAGCGGCGGCAGTGGCGAACAGGCGGTATTGATGGCGGCCTGCGGGCAGATGGGGCGCCACTACGATTTGCCGACCGGGATCGCCGCGGGCATGACCGACGCCAAGTTGCCGGACGCCCAGGCGGGCTACGAGAAGGGTTACACCAATGCCCTGGCGGCGCATTGTGGAACCAATCTGGTCTACGAAGCCGCCGGCATGCACGGCAGCCTGCTCGGTTGTAGCTACGAGAGCTATGTCATCGATAACGACGCGCTGGGCGCCGTGAACCGCACGGTGCGCGGTATCGAGGTCAATGACGATACGCTGTCGGTGGAGGCGATGCGCGAGGTCTGTATCAACGGACCGGTCCACTACCTGGGCCATGAGCAAACCCTCGACTTGATGCAGAAGGAGTACGTGTATCCCGAAGTGGGCGATCGCTCCAGCCCCAAGGAGTGGGGTGAACTGGGCAAGCCCGATCTGGTCGTAAAGGCCGCCGCGCGGGTCAAGGAGATCCTCGGGCGTCATTACCCGGCGCACATCGACGCGCACACCGACGCGCGGATCCGCGCGCGGTGCAAGGTCGATCTGCCGCGCGCGCGCATGGTGGCGGGCGTATAGCGCGCTAGAATTCGGGTAGCGCGGCCGGCTCGGCGCCGGCTCGCGGCGGCGATCGAAATTTGTGTGTGATTGGGGGCGAGAAATGAAGACACACGCGCGCGTCGTGATTATCGGTGGTGGAATGATGGGGGTCGGTCTGCTGTACCACCTGACCAAGGAAGGCTGGTCGGACGTGGTGCTGTGCGACAAGGGCGAACTCACCTCGGGTTCCACTTGGCACGCCGCGGGGCTGATCCCGCACTTCATCGCCAGCCTCAACATGGCCAAGATACACCATCACGGTATCGGGCTTTATCAAAGCCTGGAGGCCGAAACCGGGCAGGCGACCGGCTGGCACGGCTGCGGAGCGATTCGACTCGCGATCAACCAGGAGCAAGCCGATTGGTGCCGTGGCGTTCAAGGCATGCTCGCCTACGTCGGAGCCGAATGCCACATCATCGGTCCCGAGCAGATCCGTCGTTTGCATCCCCTCCTCGACACCAAGGGCGTGGTGCTCGGCGCCTGGACGCCGGGCGACGGTCATACCGATCCGGCGAGTACCTGCAACGCGATGGCGATCGGGGCGCGCAACGGCGGGGCCGAAATTTATCGCCACAATCGGGTGCTGGAGATCCAGCGGCGCCCGAACGGCGAGTGGGCGGTGGTTACCGAGCAGGGCACCATCGTTTGCGAGCACGCGGTCAACGCCGCCGGCTGCTATGCCGATCGGGTCGGCGCGATGGTCGGACTCAAGGTGCCGTTCGTCAATATGATCCACCAATATCTGGTGACCGAGAGCATGGCGCCGGTGCAGGCCCTGGAAAAAGAATTACCGGTGGTCCGCGATCCCTACGCGTCGTGCTACTACCGCCAGGAGCGCGACGGCATCATCGTCGGCCCCTACGAAACCAGCGGTGCGCAGCCGTGGGCGCTCGACGGGGTGGACTGGGGTTTCGACATGGAGTTGTTGCCCCCCGATATCGACCGTCTGACGCCGTGGCTCGAACGCGCCATGGAGCGGATCCCGGCGTTCGCCGAGGCCGGCATCAAACGGGTGGTCAACGGCCCCATCACCCATACCCCGGACGGCACCTTCCTGCTCGGCCCGGCGCCGGCGATGGAAAATTTCTGGATGTGCTGCTGCGCCAGCATCGGTATCACCCAGGGCGCGGGAGCCGGCAAATATCTGGCCCAATGGATGGTCCACGGCCAGACCGAGATCAATATGCTGGAATTCGACCCGCGCCGCTTCGGCGAGTGGGCGGTCGGTGATTACTCGGTCTCCAAGGCGGTCGACGAGTACCAGCAAATGTACCAGACGCCGCTGCCCGGCGAGGGCCGCGACGTCGGACGGCCGATCAAGAAGACCCCGATCTACGAGCGCCAGGCCGAGCAGGGCGCGGAGTTCATCGACGTATTCGGCTGGGAACGGGCCCGCTGGTTCGCCCCCGCGGGCCGGACCGAGGAGCACAGCTTCCGGCGCAACAACACCTTCGAGACGGTCGGCGCCGAGTGCCGCGCGGTGCGCGAAGCGGTGGGGGTGCTCGATCTGACGCCCTTCGCCAAATACGAAGTGAGCGGCCCCGACGCCCGCGCCTTCCTCGACAGGCTGTGCGCCAACCGGCTGCCGCGGCGTGACGGCGGCATCACCCTGACCCAGATGCTGACCGAACTCGGCGGCATCGAGAGCGAGGCCACGGTGACGCGTTTCGCCGAGGACCGCTACTACCTGTTGTCGGCCGCGGTGGCCGAACTGCACGACCTCGACTGGCTGACCCAACACGCCGGCGCCGCCCAGCCGATCGAAATCCGCAACGTCACCGCCGACTACGGCGTGATCGTGCTCGCCGGTCCGCGCTCGCGCGAGTTGCTGGCCCGTCTCACCGACGCCGATCTCGGCAACCCGGCATTCCCGTGGCTGCGCGCCAAGGAGATCGATGTCGCCGGGATCCCGACCCGCGCCCTGCGCATCTCCTACGTCGGCGAACTGGGCTGGGAACTGCACCACCCGATCGGGGAGATGGCCGGGCTCTATGAGAAGGTGCTCGAGGCGGGCGCCGATCTGGGGATCAAACCCTTCGGCGCCTATGCGCTCAACTCCCTGCGCATGGAAAAAGCCTACCGCGCGTGGGGCGCCGAACTCACTACCGAAGTGACGCCGATCGAGGCAGGCCTGGGCCGTTTCGTGGATCTGGATAAAGACTTCATCGGACGCGACGCTGTCGTCGAGCGCAAGCGCAGGGGCGGCATGCCGGTGCTCGTGTACCTGGAGGTCGACGCCGCCGATGCCGATGTGCTCGGCAACGAAGCCGTCTACGTCGACGAAAAACCGGTCGGGATCACGACCGGTGGCGCCTACGGGCACACCGTCGGAAAGAGCCTCGCCTTCGCCTACGTGCCCCCGGAGCACGCCGGACCGGGTAGCGAGCTGGAGATCGCGATCCTCGGCGAACGCCGTGGTGCGCGGGTGATCAGCGAACCCGCCTACGATCCGGACAACGCGCGCCTGCGGGCATAGACAGGGCGTACCGTAGTGCCGTACGCCGGGATAAGCGCGCAGCGCGTTCCCGGCACAGCGCCGCGGGCATAACCCGCGCGTGCCATAGGCGGAAACGGGGAGCGCTGGCCGCGGATTTACGCGGATTGAACGCGGATTTTGGTGGGGCCCCGACGCACACATTCGCGTGTGAACGGGTCTTCCCGCTTCGGTCGCCCGCGCGCACGAGCCGGATTCAACGGCGTAGGCCGGGATAAGCGCGCAGCGCGTTCCCGGCGCTGCGGACCGCCCGCTCGGCGCAAGCTCGCACACGGGCTCAGCGCCACCGTCCGACGCCATCGTTAAGGTCGATATTCTCATCAATTTCGACTGGAGAAGCGGGAGTTTGAGAAATGAGGCGTGTTGCCGGGCGGACCACTACGCGGGCAACGGAGATTTTGCGCAAACTCGTCGCTTGAGCGCGAAGACGGCCCCAACACCTTCAGTATTGACCAAAAGTATCCAAACGGATACATTTGAGTCGTGAACACGTTTCTCCGCACGGATGTTTTTGATGCGTGGTTGTCAAAACTCAAAGATGCTCGTGGCAAAGCACGAATTGTAGAACGTATCCGCTCTGCTGAACGTGGCAATTTCGGTGATTGTGAACCAATCGGAGAAGGGATTTCGGAAATGCGTATTCATTCTGGGCCTGGCTATCGAGTGTATTTCACACGTACGGGTAATGTTGTTTATTTACTGTTGTGTGGCGGCACCAAACGGAGACAAAGCCGAGATATTGCACGGGCGAAAGATATTGCACGATTGCTGAAAGAGGTTTGAGAAATGGGCAAAGTAAAAAAGCCTAAACTTGCACCATTTGATGCCAGTGATTATTTGGATAGCGATGAAGCAATTGCAGAATATCTGAAGGCGGCCCTGGAAAATAAAGATCCAGATGCATTTTTAGTTGCCGTACGCGATGTTGCAAAGGCTCAGGGTATATCCAAGGTGGCAGAAAATGCTGGACTTGGTCGTGAGAGTTTATACAAAGCACTAAAGCCAGGAGCGCAACCCCGCTTTGATACAGTTCGCCGCCTACTAAGTGCCTTAGGTGTCAGGCTTGACGTAGTACCACCACAATCACAAACTTGATTGCCCCCGGAGCACGCTGGATTGGACAGGGAGTTGAAAATCGCGATCTTCGGCGAGCGCATCATCCATAGGCGCAACGCGCGCAATTTCCGCGGAATGTCCGTCGGTAGCGGCTCCCCGGTACTGATAGCGGTAAATGCGCACCGCGTCGGCCGCCTGTTGGATTTGCCACCGGGTGACCCCGACCCGTTCACCGATCGCGGCGAGAAATCGGTCCAACGTCTGCTCGAAGGTGTTGCCGGCGTGCTATTCCACGAAAAACAGAAGCTCCCGCTCCCCGCGAAGTGGTAAAGGGGACGCTTCCCTTAAAGGTAAGGCTCTTCAGGAAAATTTGTGGGTAGGAACCGAGCGATTTCGTAGCATCGGGGGTTGTTTTCAAGGTAAAGGGGACGCTTCCCTTTAAGGATTCCAGGATCATGCGCCGTTTCGGTGTCATCGCTGACGGTCACCGGCTCCCCGTCATGTGCCACAAAGCATTGACCGGCATGGCCGCGTAGTGCTTGCCGAATGCTACGATTTGCTCTCCTGCATACAGTACGATTCCGCGCACGAATCGCCGGCCCGTAGCTTCCGATAGCGCGTCCAATCCAGAGAAATCTCTCCGTGCAACGGTTGCGGATGCCTTCACCTCCAACCCCATCAGGCGGCCTGCCGCGTCTTCAAGAAGGATATCCACTTCCCTGCTCGTGGTCGTCCGATAGTGATACAAGGTGATTCGATTATCCGACCAAGAGATATGTTTGCGTAACTCGCCTACCACGAAGCCTTCGAGCAGATGTCCGAAAAATATCGGATCTCGATCGAGGCTACGAGCGGTCACGCCCGCGAGGTAGGCCGCCAAGCCGGAATCGATCAGATGAATCTTGGGCGATTTGATAAGGCGCTTACCGAGGTTCGCCGACCAGGCCGGCAGGGGTTGGTAAAGAAAGGTCGCCTGTAACAGACTCAGGTAACGCTTGAGCGTGCTGTTCGGGATGCCGGAACTGCGGGATAATTCCGACATGTTGACCAAGCCACCCACGCGGGCAGCGAGGAGGGATAACAAGCGCGGCATGCCCGTGAGCCCGTCGATGTTCGCCAGATCGCGCACATCGCGTTGTAGGAGCGCCGTGATATAAGAGCCGAACCAGGCGTTACGGCGCTTCCCCGCCGGGCGCCGTAGGATCTCCGGGTAGGCGCCGGCGAGGACCGCACCCTTCAGATCGGGCGCGTCGCTCACTTGTAATGGAGGCAATCTTTCAGCAAAGATCCCGTCTACAAATCTCTCGCGCTGCGCGTGCAGTTCACCCTGGGAAAGCGGCCAGAGGGTTATCAACTCCATACGACCGGCCAGTGACTCTGAAATTTTCGGTAGCAACAGCACATTCGCCGAACCGGTCAACAGATAGCGGCCCGGGCGGCGGTCTCGATCCACCGACATCTTGAGCACGGGAAATAACCCCGGAACTTTCTGTACTTCGTCGATAACCGCTCGCTCTCCGAGTCCGTCGAGAAAGCCTCGGGGATCGGATTCGGCCGCCGCTAATTGCGTCGCATCATCCAATGTCACATAGGGTGCGCGGATGGCCCTCGCGACACCCCGAGCCAGCGTGCTCTTCCCAGTCTGGCGGGCGCCGTTTAATAGGACCACCGGGGTATCCGCCAGTGCGGAATACAGTTCTGGCTCGATATTTCGAGAATACATGGTCGGATATTCACCATGAAATGGTGGATTATTCACCATAAAGATTAGTTGATTCGAGCCCCCACTGCAATCGCAATAATTGTAAAGGGAACGCGTCCCTTTAATGGGGCGGCAGGGTGAGGGAGACGCTTCCCTTTTTAAAAGGCAAACCGAGCGTCAAGAATCTCGGGGATCCAGTAATCGCGGTATCACCGCGCGCCTTGGCGTGGGGCAGCGAAAAATCCCGCCCGGTGCTCTTGCAGTTGATGAAGTTCCGTGGTGAGGACGCATACATCGCGGATGCCGAATCGTCACTGGCGGACCTTGGGGGCTCGGTTCAAAATGACTGCATCATGGCGTGCGCGGATCCATTCCGGCCGGCGGCGTTGCTCGTCGGTCGAGCCGCCCTGCGGGACTGAGGGTCGGCCGTTGATCCCGTTGGTCGGGCTGCGTCCGCGCGAAGTGAGCCGCGCCCTCGCCATCGGGATCGGTTGTTCGTTATCGGGATTTCCCTGTGGGTGCGGAAGCCCTCGGGAGGCGCGGATTTCGTCGCACCGCCGCTTCCAAGGAGTGTCCGTCCGGAATGACGGGCATTCAGCCCGGTGCAGGGATGCGCCGGCATTTTCGGCGATTGCAATTGAAATCAATACTGAGGAGAAAGATGATGGCTGCTGGAGGAGCGCCGGTTCGAATCAAATTTATCGTGTTGAACGCGATCGCGTTTTTGTTTTCGCCTCCGGGATCGTCGGCTTGTTGATGCCCGGGGTGGTGCCGCTGGTGGCGGCGCCGCTCGTCGGGTGGACATGATCGGATTGCGCGGTGTCCGGACCCATGACTATGTGGGTTGGAGGATCGTTCATGAAATGCCGGCCGATGAACGCTCGGATTTACGGACTTCGGCATGGGTGTCCGCGCGGCTCTTGTGGCAGGCGGGGGATCTCCGGATCGGTTTCCTTCGTGTACGATGCTCCGGCGGCAGATCGGCACGCCGGTTGCCCGGGGCCCGTTGACGAGGGGTCGGGAGGGGAGCGTGGCGCAAACGGAAAGCAGTGATTTTTCCGTCTCCGAGACGTGGGAGCACTCGTTGGACGAAATTGACTACGGGCGATTGCTGGAGCGGCCGGCGAGCGAGGAGCAGGCTGCCAGCCTGACGGCCGACTGGATCCTCCAGGAGTTCGACCTGTATTACCGAGAGTCGCGGAAGATCCCCGGACTCGCCAAAGCGGCCTTCGAACATCGTGACCCGGCGGCTTCGGTGGCGCTGAGCAAGAGCCGGTTGTCGATGTATAGCGTGAGTATCACCGCGCTCGGGGCACGACTGCGTGAAGCCTATCCGGAATTGCTCGGCTGCGAGCGATTGTGGCGCGCGATCGAGAGCCGTTACGTCACGCGGGTCGAAGAGCGCTATGCGTCGGATCTGGCGATGGCCTACATACGGTCGGTGCGCCGCATCATCAATCGCGGTGAATGGGCACCGGTCGAATACGCGTTCATCGCTTCCCAATCGTCGAGCGCCAAGTTGGCCGCGGCGTCGTGCCGGCGGTTTGCCAGCGCCGCGCCGGTCCAACCGGAAACTATCGCGCAGTTGCTTCGGATGCCGAATTTTTCGGTCCCATTTCGTGATCTCGACAGTGATGCGTCGCGGGTTGCCGAACGGATCAACCAGACTTTGAGCGCCGATACGTCGGACCCGGATGCGATCAGGGCGATCGAGATGGTCGACGCGGGTTTTTTTCGCGACCACGGCGCCTATCTGGTCGGGCGCGTGATTTTGCGCGATGCATCGCCGTTGCCGCTGATCATCGCATTGCTCAACGACGAGAACGGCATTTTCGTCGACGCCCTGCTCACCTCCGAAGCCGACGGCCACAACCTGTTCAGCTCCACGCTCGCGAATTTTCATGCCACCAACCCCCACTACCACGAGCTGGCCGCCTTTCTGCACATGGTGATGCCGCGGCGGCCGCTCGGGCTGCATTACTCGACCATCGGGTTCAACCACGTCGGCAAGGTCGCGGTGATGAACGAATTGAAGCGCGAACTGGCGAGCAGCGGCGGGGTGTTCGAGACCGCGGTAGGGTTTCCCGGCACGGTGGCGATGGGTTTCGCGCTGCCGTCGTCCGAGTACAACCTCAAGGTGATCCGCGACACCCCGACCGCGCAGTACAAGTGGGGCGCCTTCGAAGGGATCGACTCGGTGCTCAAGAAGTACGCGCGCGTGCACGAGATAAACCGCACCGGCAGCATGCTCGACAACATCATCTACTACAATCTCAAGCTCGATCGCGCGTGGTTCGCCGCGGCCTTGCTCGACGAACTCCTGGAATTTGCCGGCGCGAGCGTGTCGCTGCAAGGGGGTGCGGTGGTGCTCAAGCACCTGATCGTGCAGCGCCGGGTCACGCCGCTCCCGGTATTCCTGGAAAATGCCTCCCGGCGCGAGGCCGAGGCCGCGATCGTCAATCTCGGTCATTGCATAAAGAACAACGCGGCGGCTAATATTTTCAACAAGGATCTGGACGCCCGGAATTACGGCGTCAGTCGTTTTCAGAAGGTTTTTCTGTTCGACTACGATGCCCTCGAGCCGTTTTCGGAGATCAAAATCCATACCAACGTCGACATGGATGACGGCGAGGAGGACGTGCCCGACTGGTTCTACGAAGACGGCGTGGTGTTTCTCCCCGAGGAGGTCGAAACCGGGTTGAGGATCCCGAATCGGGCGTTGAGCGCGGTGTTTCCTGACGTCCATGCCGATCTGCTGACCACCGGATACTGGGAACGAATCCAGCGCGATCTGCGCGCCGGCAAGGTTCCGATGGCGCGTGTCTATCCGGAGAGCCGGCGCTTCGAGCCGAACGCCGGGATTGCCGTGTAGATGGGTGGACTCGATTGAGCACTTTTCTCGCCATCGATTTCGAAACCGCGAATTACGAGCGCGACAGCGCCTGCGCGATCGGCATCGCGCTGGGGCGCGACGACCGCATCCTGCATGAGGAGAGTTTTCTGATCCGGCCGCCCTCGGACTGGTTCACCTTCACCCATATTCACCATCTGACCTGGGAGCATGTGTGCGACGCGCGTAGTTTCGGCGAGTTGTGGCCGCTGCTGCGGGCGTACATCGAGGAGGTGGATTTTCTCGCCGCGCATAACGCGCCGTTCGATCGCGGCGTGCTGCGCGCCTGCTGCGAAAGCTATGGGCTGGATGTGCCGCGCACCCCTTTCGTGTGCACGGTGCGCCTGGCGCGCGCGCAATGGGGGATCCGCCCGACCCGGTTGCCCGACGTCTGCCGCGAACTCGACATTCCGCTGAATCATCACGACGCGGCCTCGGATTCAAGCGCCTGCGCACGTAT
>Ga0114931_10000760_pt1 | contig 40141 bp, 33 predicted proteins | sample 2SBtaG_FD_89579 | JGI IMG/M metagenome (GOLD analysis project Ga0114931, IMG submission 89579) | Deep subsurface microbial communities from Kolumbo volcano to uncover new lineages of life (NeLLi) - 2SBTROV14_V59a metaG | ecosystem: Environmental > Aquatic > Marine > Volcanic | place: Kolumbo... | reverse complement strand
TGTAGGCATTGGGCGGATTGCAGGCGCCGAGAATTTTATAGGGTTTGATATCCACATCCAGTTTTTTCTTCAGCGTCGCCTGCACGTCAATGTCCGCTAAAATACCAAAGCCTTCCTTTTTCAATTCGTCAGTAACTTTATCAATGGCTTGTTCATATTTCAAGTCAATGGTTTTGGTGAAAGCATATTTTGTCTGTTTCATGTTGCATTTCTCCTTTTTTATTATTTTTCTACCTTTAAAAATCTTGCATTGATAGCGACAATAACCGTACTCAGTGACATCAGCACAGCGCCCGATGCGGGACTCAACAGTATGCCGAACTTGTACAATACACCGGCAGCCAGCGGGATAGCAAAGGTGTTGTAGCCGGTGGCCCAGGCCAGATTCTGCACCATCTTTTTATAAGTGGCTTTGGCCAGACCGATAATGGCTACCACATCCAGCGGATTGCTGCGCACCAGCACAATGTCCGCCGTTTCGACTGCCACATCGGTTCCGGCGCCAATAGCAATACCCACATCCGCCTGTGCCAGGGCCGGGGCATCGTTGACGCCGTCGCCGGTCATGGCTACGGTCAGGCCGCGGGACTGCACTTCTTTTAGCTTGGCCGCTTTTTCGTGCGGCAAAACTTCGGCGAAATACTCGTCCAGCTTTAATTCATCGGCAACCCATTTGGCCACCTGCTTGTTGTCGCCGGTGAGCATCATCGTGCGAATACCCATTTCTCTCAGCCGTGTCACAGCTTCTTTGGATTCGGGGCGAATGATGTCGGCCAGGGCAATGGCGCCCATCACTTTATTGTCGATCAATACATAAACAACAGTTTTACCTTGCGCATTCAATTCGTCGATTTTGCTGTCGTGAATTTCCAGATTCTTCTCGCGCAGGTAGCCGGGACTGACGACCATCACTTTTTTGTCCTTGACGAGGCCCAGCGCACCTTTGCCGGGGATGGCCTTAAAATCTTTAACATCCCAGGATTCTTTTACTGAATTGACGACGCCCTGTGCAATGGGATGTTCCGAATGTGCTTCTACCGAAGCGGCAAAAGAGAGCAGTTCATTTTTATTTAATTTGCTGTCCAGCAGCACCGTGTCGGTGACACCGAATTTGCCTTCGGTCAGCGTACCGGTTTTGTCAAAAATGATTGCCTGAATGTTACGGGCAGCTTCAAAAGCGGCACGATTGCGAATAAGCAGTCCGTTGCGCGCAGAAATGGCCGTGGATACGGCGACCACCAGCGGTACCGCCAGCCCCAGGGCATGCGGGCAGGTGATAACCATGACCGTGACCGTACGTTCCAATGCAAAAGCAAAGTCCTTGTGCATGATCGCCAGCCAAACGAACAGCGTGACCGCCCCTCCGGTAATGGCAATGATCGTCAACCAGAACGCCGCACGATTAGCCAGATCCTGGGTTTTCGACTTGCTTTCCTGCGCCTCCCGCACCAGGTCTATCACCTGGGACAAAAACGAATCTTTGCCGGTCCTCTGCACCTCGACGGTGATTGAGCCTTCGCCATTGATGGCGCCGCCGATGACCGGTTTGCCGGCTGTTTTGTGCACCGGTTTGGATTCGCCGGTGAGCATGGCCTCGTTGACCGATGATTCGCCGTCCACGACAACGCCATCGGCCGGAATTTTTTCCCCGGGTTTGACCAGCACGTGATCGCCGGATTTCAATTGGTCCAGCGGTACATCAGCGACCGAACCGTCGGGCATCACTTTGTGGGCGTCCGACGGCATCAGTTTGGCCAGCTCTTCCAGCGCCCGCGAGGCGCCCATCACCGATTTCATTTCAATCCAGTGCCCCACAAGCATGATGTCGATCAGTGTGGCCAGTTCCCAGAAGAAGAATTTTCCGCTCAGGCCAAAGGCAACAAAACTGCTGTAAAAATAGGCCACGGAGATGGCCAGGGCAATTAATGTCATCATGCCCGGGGTGGCCTTTTTCAATTCATCGATCAACCCTTTCAGAAACGGCCAGCCGCCGTAAAAGAAAACAGTTGACGACAAGGCCCACAGAATAAACGTGTAGCCGGAGAATTGCAGCGCCGTACCGAGTCCAAGAAATCTTTGAATCATTGGAGAAAGCAGCAGGATCGGGGCGGTGAGAGCCAGTGAAATCCAGAAACGTTTGCGAAAGTCGGCAACCATGTGCGCGTGATGATCATGATGGCTATGACCTCCGCCCGCACCGTGATCGTGTTCGCCATGCTGCTTGTGGTCATGCATCATCCTGGTATGGTCGTGCAGGCTATGATCATGCGTCATTTTACTATGATCGTGTACCATCTTTTCATGGTCATGCTGACTGTGATCATGATGTTGATTTTTATCCTTATCCTTATCCATTTTCATTCCTTTCTAAAAGGCGTTTTAATGCGAATGTTTTTCTCCCGACTCTTCATGCGATGTGTTCCCCTGTTCCATGTGACCCTGTTCCATGTGACCCTGTTCCATGTGCCCTTGTTTCATGTTCATCATTGGCGTTTTGTCCAGGGAAACCACCTCGATACGGGAAATTTGAATGCTGCCGTTGCCCGAAAATGCGATGCCTGTTGTCCCATTCGGCAAGTCCGAACCGTGGCCATGGACAATAAGTTTATCGTTGACATAGCCCCGATAATGCCCGCTGCTGCTGACGGCTTTCAGTGTTATCCATCCTTGTGGGGAAAATTTCCCACTATCAAAGGAACGAATCTGGTCATTATCGACCTGCCCCAGTGTAGCCTGGTTTGCTTCAATCTCTAAAAAACCAAACCTGGATGAATTCATAACATGATGCACCAGTAAAAAACGACCCTTAAAATTGTCCAGATTCACTTTGGCGACCAATTGAACGTTCGCCAGTTGCGGCCCGAAAGTCAGCAGAAAGGGCTTCGATGAGAGTACATTGATCGTTAATGCATTTCCATTTGCCGATTCCTGTATGCGAAGATTATTCGCTTGTCCCTGTACCAGCTTGAATTGTTGGAACGAATCATCATCGCCCGGCCACGTCCACGATCCATTATCAGCAATGACAATCTCAGGCGCTTTGACTTTTGCCGCTTGCAACGAAGAAACGGAATCCGTCTTCGCCGCAGCCGTACCAACACCATATTTGTAAACCAACATGCCGCCCTGTTCCGCAGTCTGCTGCACCAAAATATAGCCACCCGCAGCAATGAGAAATAAAAGACCGGTCGTCCATCGTTTTGTATCCCATTTCTTCCAGAATAAAAACAGTCGTATAAGCGCATAAATACTGAAAAACAGCGTTGTGTAAAGCGCCAGATCGGCGTGTTTGCTGATGACCGGATACGAAGGCGGCGGGAACGTAACAATGTCCGCAGCTTGTTTACCGGTAAAATAGGTCACGATGGCGCCCAATGCACTAAGGACGTACAGACTCACAGCCGATTTGCGCAGCCAGTCCGCTTTTTTAAATAGCAAAGCGCTCAGGTCGGCAACAACTGCAATCAACAACAGGACAATGGGGAAATGGATGATAAGCGGGTGCACATTCGGTGCCCAATCAGGTAATAATTGCATACTCGTGTTCCTTTCTATAAAAATGAAAATCTGCTTATTGTACACCTTTTGTAATGCCTAGGCGTTTGTGGAAAAAGTTGTAAATCGGCGAAAAAACCAGACCGGCATAAACGCCCCACAAAAAGCTCTCGACCAGGCCGAGAAAAAAACCACCCACCGTCAGCCATTTGAACGCAGGCAGCACCAGTTCCAGGAATTGATGCATGTGCAGGCTTTCCGGCGTTAAAAGTCCGTAAACGACACAAACCACGAAACTGAACGCGGTGAAAGTGCCCAAGGACCAGGTAACGACTTTTGTGTTTAACATGTCACTTGCCTCCCTGTTTTAAAAAAAATATTGGTGATGCTTGTGCTCTTGATCATCGTTGTAATGATGATCGCCCTCTTTGGATGGATCATGATTGCTGTGATCATGATCTCCGCAACCACTGCCATGGCCCCCGTGACCAAACAGGTGTATACCGACAAATGCAGCAAAAACCAACACCCAAAACCAATTTTCAGACAGCCATTCCATAACCCACCTCTTTCTTGTTTGTGATACCTCCCTATTCAATATTTATGCCACAAATTCACTGGAAGGCTAATCATCAAAATAACAGTGTGATACATAATAGCATTATTTTTTTTCGGTCTGATGTTTTTCTTTTATTGTAGAATATTCTACAGTCAAGTGTCAACTTTTGTGTAAACGCTTTTAATATTTAAAATCAAATATTCAGATGTTGTCTTCACTCTTGACATTTTTATTCTTCTTTCTTGAGAAAAACTCATTTATATACTGTTCAACATCGCTGACATAATTTGTTGCCAGTGTCTTTTCCGCCAGGGCCCGGCATGTCTCGATGTCCAGAGAAAGAATCTGCTTTTTGATGGGCGGGATGAGCAGCGGCGCCATGCTCAGGGAACGAAAACCCAGTCCCAGCAACAGCGGCGTCCAGCGTGGATCCGAGGCAATTTCGCCGCACAGCGAAACCGGCTTGTCATTATTTGCTGCCGCATCCACCACCTGCTTGAGCATGCGCAGGATGAGCGGGTGGAACGGCTGGTAAAAAGGCATCACGTTCTCGTTGTTGCGGTCCACGGTCAGGGTGTATTGCACCAGGTCGTTGGTGCCGATGCTGACAAAGTCCACGTGTTGTATCAGCTCGCGAATCATGAACACCGATGCTGGCGTCTCCACCATGATGCCCACTTTAAATTCCGCGCCTTTGGTTTCGACGCGGGAGAGAATGCCGTCCAGGTATTCGATTTCTTCCAGATTGTTGATCATGGGATAAAGAATCCGCACCGGGCCGAACTGTGCCGCCTGCAAAATGGCCCGCAACTGCGTCTCTAAAATTTCCGGGTGATACTGAAACACGCGGTGCGCACGCAACCCGAGGTAAGGATTGCTCTGTTTGCCCATGGAAAAATAGGGCAGAAACTTGTCGCCGCCCACGTCCAGCACCCGGAAAGTCACCGGTTTGCCATTCATGTGTTTGACGATTTTTTCATACCACCGCACCTGCTGCTCCAGCGACGGAAAGTTGGTCTGGTCGAACATGAATAAAAACTCGGTACGAAAAAGTCCCAATTCATCAATGTCAGCCGGAGAGAACAAGTGCAGTTCATCGAGTCGTTCAATATTTACGCCCACGGAAATTTTGGTGCCGTCCACGGTTTTGGCCGGGAGCTTTTTTATCCTTTTGTGGTCCTGGGAGGTCTGCCGCACCGCTTTGAGGCGCTCTTTGTATCGATTCAGGGTCTGAGACTTTGGGTTCAGGGTAATGCTGCCCTTGTAGGCGTCGATGATGATCTGCGTGCCGTTGCTGATCAGCCTTGATACGTCCGGCGGACCGACCAGCACGGGAATACCGAAAGACCGCGCCAGGATGGCCGCATGCGAAGTGGGAGCGGCGCTTTCGACCAGAATGCCTTTGGTCGCCAGCCGTTTGCACGCCAGCACGATGGACGGAAAAAGTTCGCCGACGATGAGAATGGTGTCTTTATCTATCTTTTCTTCCGGGATGCCCAGTTTCTCAATCGATTGGCTTTTGAAGTATTTGGCCAGATCGATAAAGTCAATGGCGCGTTCGCGCATATACTCGTTCGATGAGGTGGCCAGGCGCTGGGAGAAATTGTTCATGACCCGCTCCACCGCCGCTTCCACCGGGATGAATTCCTCGGAGATGAGGTTGATGACTTTCTCTTTAAAGCCCTCGTCAGCCAGAATCATCTGGTGCGTCTGGATGATCTCGGCGTCTTTGACGTCGACCTCTTTGGTAATGCGCAGGAACAATTCCGACAGCTCCGAGGCAATGTGGTTTACCTGCTTGTCAAACCGCTGCAGCTCGGTTTCCACATTGATTTCATGTTTTTCGTCAACAACCGTTGAAGGCTCGGTGACCAGAAAGGTCTTTCCGATGGCAATACCCGGCGAGATAATGTGCGCTTTCAGGATCGTTTCTTTTATCATAACAAGCCTTTTACCGTTGAACGTATATTGTTTCTGTCATATTCTCACTTTTACCGCATCGGCACCAGATACAATCACAATGCTCATGCATACATTGCTTATCAATCAAGCGCGTGTGGTACCAGTTTTTTGCAAGCAGGAAAAGCAACTGTTTTGAAAAGGAGAATTGATGATGCTTTTGTAGAATATCTACAGCATCCCTGGATTTATTTAGCCGGTTTAATACCCACTGGTATCCACGATTACCGAGATGAGCAAAAAGCCAGCGATTAGCAAGCGACGTTTTTAAGGCAGGCCAAATATAATGCCGGCATAATTGGTCAAAATCGCGGTCGCTAATGATGCTCTGCGCTGCAAGGTAACCGGACAGCAATGCATACCGAAGCCCAAAACCCCAAAGCGCATCCTGAAAACCCGCTGTTTCGCCAACATAAAGGAACCTGTCTTTTTTATGCCCTGATGAGGGCAAGAAAAAGTTTCCGAATCCGCCAAATTCCGTCGGTTCTATAATTTCAATATCTGCAGTTCGCCGCATCGATTTGAAGGCGCGCTCATAATAGACTCGCGAATTACGGAAATCCTGAAACATACAGGTAGCAAAAGTCGCTTTCTGATTGTTTACCAACAAATAGGCATAACCTTTTGGTGCAATACGGTCATCAAGAAAACCAAAATAAGCATCAGGATGAGAAGTCCTGAAAATGATTCCTTTGGCAATGACGTCTGCCGCTTTCGGCCCGGTTCCCACAATAGTTACTTCAGAGGGCATCTTTTCGACCTTATCATTCCATAAAAACTGCACCCCGGCAGCCAACGCCTGCTGCTTTAAGCCCTGATCAAAAGAGCCTGCAGCAACACCGCGTTCGATGAGGTAAAACAGCGGACGCCCGGTTTTGATCTCGACTCCGTTTAAATTCGGACCATAAAAATGACCGGTTTGGTGTGGTGCACAGAGAAAATTTACCTGCAAGCCGATTTCTTGAAAAAATAACTTTGCATCTTTTCTCGAAGACCAGTTTTCAATTCCCTGGAAATCACCGTTAAAACGACTGCCGACATCGTCGTGCTGTTCGTGCACAATGGCATCGTAACCTGCGTTAGCGAGATTGATGGCCGCAACCAGTCCGGCGGGCCCGGCACCGATGATATGAATTGTTCTATCTTTCATTTTTTAGCCAATATTTTCGGAATAAAAGCCGGCACTTGTTGTCGGTAGGTCAGGTATTCCTCGCCAAAGATTTTTTCCACCTCTCGTTCTTCGCGCATTGCCAGCCGATAATAAGCATACATCAGAATCGGCCACATCACTAGTGTTATTATTGTCGGCCATTGTATGAGCATTCCGATGGTAATCAAAAACAAACCCAAATACTGCGGATGGCGAACGGAAGCATAAATCCCGGTAGTCACTAATTCGCCTTTTGCAGCATGTATCAGGCGCCAGCCTTTGCCCATGATAATGAGACCGATCAGCATAACGAAACCTCCGAGTTGGCAGATAATTAATTTCAACCATGCGGGCGCCCCAAAGAGTGTTCCGAGCAGGTGTCCGTTCACATGTTGAAACGGATCGGTTACCCCCAGTTTACTGCCAAACAAAGAGAGCAAGACATAAATTGTCAGAGGGAATCCGTACATCTCTGTGAACAAGGCGACAATAAATGCAGCAAACACACCAAGCGTTCGCCATTCGTATTTCTTTTTGGGGCGCAGAAATCCAAAAACGAAACCACCAAAAAGAACAACATTGAAAATCACCATGATCCATAGACTGTAATCATAAGATTCGTGCATTTACATTTTCCTTGATTATACTAAATGTTTCCGCAACACATGCTACTATTAAGCCCGACTGGTTTTGAGGAAATTAAACCAGCCGGGTTCCTGCTAATGATGGTGGTGGTGATGGCCGGAATTTTCATCATGGTGGATTATAAACTTTTCCGGTTCTTTGTCAAAAGACGTCTTGCATGCGGATGAGCAAAAGTAATAAGGTTTACCCTTGTACTCACTCTTTCCTGCGGGCGTCTTTTCGTCCACCTGCATACCGCAAACAGGATCTTTAGCCATTTGGTACCTCCTTTAGTTAGTGCAGTTATTGTTATTTCTGCAAGCGCATCGAGTTTCCTCTTTTATCTTGCTCGCCTTAAAGAGAGTGAGAGCGCTGCGACGACAGCGTACAGCAATGCACCTGACAACAGCGCGTAGGTAAAGCCAACTTTTATACCGATAATCATGGCAAGCACGGAACCTGTCACCGAAGCAATTCCATTCACGCCCCACATCCAGCCGATATATTTTTCCAATTTTTGCTGTTTCATCAAACGAATTGAAAGCGGAAACGGGTATCCAGCCAGAAAGCCTAAAGGAAAAAGAAATGCGGCTGCACTCAATTTAGGGTCTACTGTAGTAGCGGCAAATATATTGCTCAGGAAAATGCTGTAAATCATAATTGTTGCCGAGACCAGGACAGAGGCAATTGCCAATACAAGTGCCAGCCGTTTTTTTATCATCGAACTGGACAAACTGCCAAGCCCTGTTCCAAAAAGCAGGGACGTGAGTAATACAGTTAAGGTGAAAATCGGTTGACCAAGATAGAGTGTTAGCTTTTGAAAGAGTGCAATTTCTATCATCATAAAAGCCGTTCCCATGGAAAAGAACAGCAACAAAAGAGTCTTCATCTGAGGGAAACGAACAAAAGGTTTCAAGAATGCAAGCTGGGGTTCCTCGGATTTTTTCGCTGCGACAAACGGAACAGCCAGGAGCATTAAAACGATCACTATAAAAGCCGAAAAAAGTCCGAACGGTTTCGGCAATCCCTGTTCAAATTTGTAAAAAAACGGGCTGTCATCTGTCGTAGGCCTGATGTCCAAAGGCGCGCTCCGGACGAGTTGAGCCAGACTTAACTTTCCCTCCGAAATATATACTAATATCTGATCGAACATCCGCCATTCGGAATCAATTCCCAGTCGCTCCGAAGGCCGGATCGTCAGTTGCGGAATAAAAGGAAAAAACAGATTCCCCTTGTCAAACCCCAGCCGATGACTGATAACATGCCGGGCTTCGGAAGTCAGACTATCAAAAGGCTGATTTTTAATGACAATTGTCGGCATCATCCCGGAGCCGATGGTATAAATATGCTCCATGGCATCGGGCTGGCTTATCTTTTTCTCTCCAAAAGCAGTCAAGGCAAGAGAGATGAGACGATAAATTTCTGCACCATTGTGGGCCACGATGACTATTCGCCCTTCCGGGGTAAGATGATCAAGGTAATCCTGAATTGCCTCGACAGTAAATAAAAAGTTTTCGGTAAGCGCAAAACCTTCCATGCTGCGGCTGCTTTTGGTAATTGGAATAGAAAGCATAATAAGATCATACTTTTTATCAATCGAACGAAGATAATTTCTTCCTTCCTGAACGACAACTTTTACCTTTGGATTTGTTGTATAAATGCCCCCGTTAAACTTGGAATATATTTTCACCAAATCCACTAAATCCGGATTCACCTCCACGGCAGTTATCTTTTTAACACCGCCGAGCAGTGCGACGACCACATCGCGCCCACCTCCTGCGCCAATAATCAGGGCATTCTCTTTTTCGCTGTCTTTCAGAGTGTAAAAAGGAAAGAACAAACCAAAATGGCTGCGAAGGTGCATCTGCCGTTTGTCATTACTCAAAAGGGAATCCAGGTTATACATGACCGTCCCGGCTGCACCGTCGACAAACAAAATCATTTCGTCAGGAGTGGCAGAACTGCGCAATAAATCCGTGCGTCCAAAAGCACTCCATTTTGAATCTATAATTTCTGCTTTTTCACCGGGATTTTTCAACATCCGGTACATATCTTTATTAAAATCCATGGCAACAGGAACACGGTGAGAAAATTTATTTCCAAATAAAACAAACAAGATCAGGATAGCTGCAGTTCCGGCGTACCTGATGAACGATTTCAGGTTTTCAGCCAGGCTGATGATCAATGCCCCTGCAACGGCAGCAACGGCGATGATAAATGCGGCTTTTACACCACCAAAGGTATTAAGAAGAAATACTGAAGCCAACACGCCAAGCGTTGCTCCGGTTAAATCAAGGCCATACAAAACCGAACTTTTCCCGGCAAACCTTTCAAAAATTGCCGCCAGCGCCAGGCCGGCGAAAAAGAATGGTAAAGTAGAGAGAGCGATGTAAATCCACAAACGAAAATCGATAAAAAAGCTGTTATCATAAATCGGCAGATTAATAATGGCAAACACGGAAACAGAAATGAGCAAAGCAAAAAGTGCCACAGCACCACCGATCTCTGTCCCGGGAGATATTCGCCGCCATAGTCTTAAAGACATGCCGCCAATGCCCAAACCGAGTAATGCAAAAGAAATCACCGCAAAAACGAAATGATAGGAAAGCATGACCGAAAAAATTCTTGTCAGGATAACCTCAAATGACAAAATACTGAATGAGATCAATGGGATTGCAAAAGCAACCGCTCTGAAATAAGATTGCTGATTTTGATTATTCATTTGCTTTTATTCCTGCTAACCGATGTATAAAGTACAGCGCTGCCGGGGCGACTACCATCCATTGAATGAACGGCGTCAGCCCTACGCCCAAAACCGGAACCATAGGCATAATTTCTTTATACGACCAGGCCGATTTCACTTGAACATAGATGATTTCGGCTAAAACCGTATATGTAACTGCAATGGCCGTAAAAACAACAATTTCCGCCCAAAAATATCTTTTCTTAATCCAGAATAAATCTCTATTCCAAAAAGCAACAACATGATAACTGATCATAAACGGGTTGAGATCGCCCAGCGCACAGTGAAGCGGGTAATAGATTTTATGCCAGACTGTCGGTGCATCTACAAAAACAAATAAAGGAGCATGGGCTAGTTCATATAATGCACTAAGCACATATCCTGCAACAGCGATTTTTATTTCAAAAGCAAAAATATTTTCAACTTTTTTCAACATGAAAAAGCGCTCCGGCAGCCTGTAATTAAATGATCATATTTTTTTAATGATCGGATTATATTCCTTGGTTTTAAGCAGCAAACGATCCAGGACTCGTATGACAATAAAGCCGAAAACCAATCCCAACAGGCTGCCAATGACACCCCATCCTTCGCTGTTAATGTATAAAGATGTCATAAGAAAATAACCTGCTATCATAAAAATAATAGGTAAAATAAATATAATCATCGAAGATGTAAGTTTGGAGGATGCGCTGAATTTCAGCGAAACCATATCTCCAGGGTTCACATTTTCTTTACTCTCCACCTCCAAAACCCGGACTGTTTCTCCCAGGGCACTGCAGAATGATTTGGCTCCGCAGCCTGTGCATTGGCTGCCCGGGGTCAATTGTATTTTTACTTTGCCATGATCAACCTTTGTAACATGCCCAATTTCTTCTTCCATGATTTTTCTCCTTTCCGGCCGTACGGTTGCGCCTTGCAATCTTTACCGCAAATCTCTTTTCATCTCCTCGAACTCGGCCTTTGTTATATCACCTTGCGCATAGCGCTTTTTTAAAATATTCAGCGCACTCTATTCGTAGAATGCACCATCATTTTGTTTGTCCCCCCGATTTCTATTAACCATTGAAATCACTGCCCAGGCAAGCAGGCCAAGGATAACCAGCCAAAAGACAGAGCCGAACCACATGCCGCCCCATCCCATTCCGTTCATTCCGTTCATCATGATACCTCCTCATTTTAAAAATGTCCTGTTATTTACTTTTCGACAATCGAAAAGTGCGGCTAGGCCGCCTTGTCGTTAGTGATAATTATTTTTTTAAAAATATCTTTCCACAAATCAGTGACCTGAATTGCTCTGAAACCGGCTTTTCTTAAATTCCCAACTGTATCACGGTTGATGTTGGCGCCGTACAAATACAGCGGAATCGGATTGATCGCATCCATTAGCGGGCCGACTATTTTTCCGTCGCTGCGCACATGCTCCAGCATGACAATTTTACCTTCCGGTTTGCACACACGGCGAATTTCTTTCAACCCTTGAACCGGGATTGGCACCGAGCAGAATACGCAGGATGTTAAAACACAATCGAAGGTATTGTCGGCAAAATCCATCTGCTGCACATCCATTTCCATGAACGACACGTTTTTATAAGAACTTGCAAATTTTGTTCTGGCTTTATTCAGCATGTTCCGGCTAAAATCGATGGCGACGACATTAACATCATCAGGGTAATAAGGGATGTTTTTACCTGTACCCACACCAACTTCCAGTACGTTACCATAAACCTCTGCCATAATCTCTTCACGCCATTTGGCGGAAAACCCTTCCATCGGTTTTTCCAGCACATCAAAGAGCATTGAAATGCGATTATAACGATGTTTGATTTTTTCAGTTTCGTTTCTCATGATTTTCCAGTCCTTAGGGAATATAACCGTGTTCAAGATTCAGCAAGGAATTACGGTCGCTGAACTGTTTATTCCAGGATTGATCGATGGCATAGACCAGACCAAATTGAAAACGCGTTTCGCTTTCACCAAACAGTCCGGCCAGATCGCCATTGTTGCGACTGTATTGCACCTGAAAACCGGCGTCAAAATTTTCGCCCAGCCGATAAAAGCTGTTGGCGACAACCTGCAATTGATCCGTATTGTTTAACAGATCAGGAAAAGTTTTATAGCCAAAAGAGAGCGCCAATTGCAGGGTCGGTCGCTCCAACTTGCGGTACAGGTAACGCAACGAAGCAAAGCCGGCGGTTGCTTTGGCACGCGCGAACTCGCCAAAGGCAGCGGCGCTTTCGATCTCCCTAAAGCCTGCATTGTAAATGCCCTGCACTCGAAAATCCCAAAAGTGAACGGGATCGGGACGTAAATTCAGAATCGTGGAGACCGATATGTTTTTCAGCATCTTGTCTGTCTGGCTGGTATAACCGGGCCGATCAGTCAAGAAATTATTAAATCCGATCCCGATCTGCTGCAAGAAAGGCTGGTTCCATATTTGCGTTTCCGGCACGCGGTACTGTAATGAAAAACCAATGGCATTCAGGCTGAAATCGGTTTCCGTTGTCGCCGGGAGAACTGGTGTTTCTGTGAAATGCTCGCCGTGCACGCGCAGCCAGGTGCGCTGTCCAAATATATGCGCCAGTTCGAATACATTGCCATATTGATTATCTTCGGTGTTTTCTCCAGATGAAAACGGGTTGAGCACGTCGGTAAAATACAGAGCGTCATCATCCCTTAACGTTGGAAACTCGATGAGAGCGCTGCGTACACGGGAGCGGCCCATTTTTAAAATGTTCGATTTGTCTTCCACTCTTAAAAATGTCTGATGAAAGAAAACTTGACCGAGATCCGAATTGGCATCCGGGAATTGCATACCAATGACGAGCTGCCCACGAAAGCGATTGTACAACTTTTGCCGAAATCCCAGCAGCAAGCCGGTATCGGAAAAATCATTTACAGCAGAAGTCGCTTCATGGGCGGCCACATTCGTATTGAACGACATGACACCACGGGCGCCGAGTTGAATCTCCGGACTCACCTGCGCGAAAAGGGTTCGGCCGTTTGCTCCAATAAAAACGACGAATAATATTAAAAACCACCTTAATTTAAGCATTGCATTGTCTCCTATAATAAAAAATCCGAATAAAACATTTATTCGTCCAAAGCCACTATCGGCAGGGACTTGAGTCCCATCTTTTTCGCCATCATACCCAGCCCGGCTTCTTCCGCGGGCATGTCCTCGTAGACCAGCGCCAGCAAGTTGCCGCCGGGATACAGACCGTTGTTGGTCACCCGTCGGGTGTCGTGATCGTGAAACGTCCAGATGCCGCGGTTCTTGCCCTCGATGATAATGTCCAGCGTCTTGCCCGGGCTCAGGCGCAGGGTGTTTTGCTGCCACGGCTGCGGCACCGGCACGCCGTCATCGGCCACCAACCAAAAGTCGTGACCGTGCAAGTGCAGGTAGTGTTCCTCGGTTCCACCATTGATCAGGCGTACGCGAATGCTTTCGCCCTCTTTGATGTAAAGATTTGGCGTAAACGGGTAGGACTTGCCGTTTACCGTGAACCAGTTAGGTTGCGGCAATTCTGACGGCGCCCGGCGGTTGACTACGTACGGCGGCTGGTAGCCGTTCTCTACAGCTTTAACGAATTCCTCTTTGGTATCAAAAACACCAAAGCGTTCTTTATCAAAGCGGCCGTTTTTCATCAGGTACATGCGCTCTTTCATGCGTTCCAGCATGCCGTTCAGCTCGTTGCGGATAAAATTGGTGTCATGCGCCGAATAGAGCAACGTGTATTCCCGTTCATAGGGAAATTGCTTTTTAATCGGATCGTCGGCATTTTCCACAATGAAACTGCCGTACATGCCCGACTGCATGTGCAAAAGCGTGCCCCAATGGCAATGATAAAAATGGGTGCCGTAGGGCTCGGCGACGAATTCATACACAAATTCCTGGCCGGGCATGACTGGCATTTGCGTCACGTATGGCACACCGTCCATGCGCCAGGGAACGTAAAGACCATGCCAGTGAATGGTGTGATTTAATTCGGTTTTGTTTTTGAAAATTACCCGCACTTTGTCGCCCTGTTGAACGCGAATTTCCGGCCCCGGCACCTGGTTGTTGAACGCCAGCGTGTGAAATTTGAACGCCGGTACAATCTCCTGCTGATGAATGTCGATGAAAAGCTCGAACACTTTGACATCACCGTCCATCTTTGGCTGCAACGCATGAGGAAATTTGTTTTTGTTTTCCTGTATTGTCGTTTCGGCAAGCAAAGCTTCCGGTAACAATGACAGAGCAGGTACTGCCGCACCCGCCTTTAAAAAGTCTCTTCGATTCATCAAGGCCTCCCGTGGTAACAATGAGTTTATTTTTAAATATACATGACTGTTTTTTAGATTGTCTTACACAAAACCTGTGCCAAAAAACAGCCGTTCTTTATTACTATAAATATCAACTAATTGGAAACACGATAGAGAAATTACTAGAGTGTTCAATGAGATAAATTGTAGAATATTCTACAGTATGTTGTGGATTTATTTGAAAAAGTGTAAACTGGTTTACAGTTTTTTGCAAAAATATTTCATATACTTATCTTACTAAACAGCATTAAGAAGAAAATTATTTGGAAACATTTCATTTCATGGAGGAACAAATCATGAGAAAACTTATTTTGCCCATCGGTCTGGCTCTTTTCCTTTTCGGAGTTTTCGCTGGTTGCAGCAAAAACACCGAAACGCCATTAAGCCCCGTTAAAACGGGCGTTGACGATTTTGCCGAACCCACTGGACAGGCCGCGAATCTCTACCAGCACGGTCCTGTCGTCAACATTGATGGCGAAGATTACTATCTCGCAGGGGCGCCGGACGGCCCTAACGGTGCTACGGATATTCCTGGTCATTCCTGGATCGAGGTTCGTCCGAATGTGCTCACAGGCAGACACGTTAACACCGGCCCTTTTGGCAAGTCAAAATGGTGGTCATCGGATGCACCCGATGGTGCGCTATTGTACAAGGTGCAGGGAATAATTGATACCTGGTCGATGAACAATGCCAAGCTTTATGCAAAAAAGGGTTTTATCCATTACCACGAGATGGTCAGAGTGTCTGACGGCAAGTTGCACCCGAGCAAAGTGTTATGGCTAAGACACATCGGTATGCGCAGTTTTACGCTGGACGGCGGTCCGCATCCTGAATTTGCTCACAAAGTAAAACCGGGCATTGACTGGGAATTTATTCCGAATGGAATGATGCCGTATAATCCGGAAGACTGAACATGAAAGAACTTGTGATGCACTTTCCCGGCATCATCATAATTGAATGTATTGAAAAATGGACAAATTACAATTTGTCCATTTTTTTATTGCAAAAATTTCAGGCAACATCCAACGATTTAAAAACATCCTCAAGAACTTTTGCCGATGATGTAAGTTTTGCCTTTTCCGATTCATCAAGTTTGATTTTAATTGTCCTGGAAATACCGTTTCGATTCAGGATGGTGGGAATACTCATGCAGACGTCATGGATACCGTAATAATCGTGCAAGAGTGTGGAGACAGTGAGAATTCTGTTCTCATCTCTGAGAATGCTGGTTACGATTTGCATGATAGCCAGGCTGACGGCGAAATTTGTCCCGCCTTTGCGATGAATGATTTCATAGGCTGCATTTTTGACCTGGTTGAATATTTTGTCTTTTACGCTTTGGATTTGCTGCTTGTGGGGATCAAGAAATTTGTCAAATGGTACGCCGCCAATATTGACCTGGCTCCATGCAGCCATTTCGCTGTCACCATGCTCTCCTATAATATAACCATGCACGTTTCGCGGATCGACCCGGCATTTTTGCGCAAGCAGGTATTTGAATCTGGATGTGTCGAGTACAGTACCCGATCCAATGATTCTGTTCATCGGATATTCCGATAACTTTTGCGTTATGTAGGTCAGGACATCAACGGGATTAGAGACGATAAGCAAAATCCTGGGATTATACTGAACAATCTGCGGAATGAGTTCCCTGAAAATGGCCGCGTTTTTTCGCACGAGGTCAAACCGGGATTCGCCCGGTTTCATGTGTGCTCCGGCGGTTATAACGACAATGTCGGCATCCCGGCAATCGGAAAAATCGCCGACGTAAATCTGCGTCGGCGGCAAAAATGAAAGGCCGTGCTGCAAATCCATAACGTGCCCTTCCGCCACTTCTCGGGCCAAATCTATAAGAACAATGCTGTTTGCCAGGCCGCTGATCATGAGATTAAAAGCAAAAGTTGCCCCAACGCCACCAGTTCCCACAACGACAACTTTTCTTTCAACGAGCGCGTCGCCTTCCATTTTTGTCAAATATTTTTCGGGAGATATTGAAAACGTCTTTTTGCATCGCGGGGTACAAAAATAAAAAGTTTCTCCCTTGTAAACATATTTACTGCCGGCCTCTTTTTCATCCACTTCCATCCAGCACACAGGATCTTTTGCCATAATTCAGTCCTTACACTTTTCTTCGGGCTACAATGATATCTTTTTTCGCAACCACAACATCATATTCTTCCAGTGGGCGAGGTGGCGGCCAGGATATCACCTACCCGTTTAGATCGTACCTTCCGTTGTGGCATGCACACCTGATGATTTTCCAATCTTTCCGGTATTGCACAGTACATTGCAAATGTGTACATACCGCCGTGAACGATCGATATTCGCCGTTCGACAATCTTATGAGGATGCCCGGTTTATTATTAAAGGGAAAAATTTTACCGCTGTTCGGTTGCAGTTCATTTACAACGGCTGCTTTCACCGAATTCTGTGTCGACTCGGTAACTGGCGGCGGCATAATAAATCGCCAGACAGGATAGAATATCATCCCAAAAAAGCCTGCAAGGCTTGTGAAAAACGATCACGCCATAAATTTTCGCCGCCCCACCACCTTGTCCGCACTTATGATAATGCCTCTTTCCATGAACAGAATTTACAATCCAACCTGCAAACCGCTTAAAAAGCTTACATTGGGGCTTGTATCACTCATTCCGGCTAATGCCACCGTCGAGATCGTCAGAGTGCGAAAAACACGAAAATAATAACCAAGAGATATTTGACTGGGCGGCTGATAACCCGGCAGTATTTCCGAATAGCTCTGGTAGTAAAGCATGAGCGAAGAGCGTCCCTGGTTGAAAAATTTACCAAGACCCAAACCAAAAGTCACCGGATCGTTAAATGTAACATCTGCCGGGTCACCAATAACAAGAAAACCAACGTTGGCAAAAAGCAGAAATGAATTCATTGACTTGCGGACAACAAGTCCAACGCCATAATCATATTTTCCGGTGCCATAATTTTTGGCCTGGTTTGCCGTGGGAATTTTTAGCTGCGCGTTAAGTGAAAGAGATGGTAGTGAGATTTGTTCTCGCAACAGTGTTATTTCAGAGTCAAGATAAAGATCCCCCAAACCATAATTGAGATTACTGAATGGACTCATGCCATGCATACCCTGCTCATCGTCCCAATCACTATGGCCGCCCATCATACCTCCTCCGAAACGATCCATCATATCATTGTCTGTATGATGCATGCCGCCGGTGGGCAGGAAAATGCCGCCGGTGTAGGTAACAAGATCATCTCTTTGTGCGATGAGGGGCAGACTTGCCGATACGCTCCAACGATCCGATTGGTAACGAAGGCCGCCATAAAAATAATAAGCGGTTGTACTGCCGTCAAAGATATAATTTCCTTTTGTTACCTGCGCCGAAGTATTGACAAACCATTGTCCGCCGGCAAAAACTTTTCCTGCCGGCGAAAACAAAATGATAATGAAGAGCAGCATAGACATTATCACAATAATCCTGCCTGTTAACTGCATTGGAAACAAACCAATTTTCTTCATTGCCGGTTTCCTTTTTGAATTTTATCCATGTTTTTAACGACCCCGTCAAAATCATTTGTTAACGATTTCATGTGTTTTTGCATCTCTTGCATTTGCTTTTGCGTACCCGGATTATTCATCAACTTTTGGTCGGACATTATTTTATGCATCTGTTCCATGACTTTGTTCATATTTTTTGCCATGTCATTGATGCCCTGCATCATGTTCATCGTTTGTTGATTTCCGTTGTCCAGCATCATCGCTTTTCCATTGCTATGAGCAGCTTTTTCCAACTCGTCCCGGCCGACCATTGCTTCCATCTGTGTATCAAATGGATGATCATGTCTGTTCGATTGATTATTGTGCATCGTCTGCACCATGTTCGTTGTCGTATTCATGATTTTTTGCATGTGCTGCATCATTTCGTTCATAGACATCATGCTTTGATTCATGTTCCCCATCATGCTTTGGGGCGTTCTCTGCTGGATTTGACTATGCATCATTTGCTGTTGTCCCTGACTGTTCGCGCCCGTATGTTGTGCGTGAACGGCAAATGGGATAAATGCAGCGAATGCTACGACTGATAGCGCAGTGAGAATTTTTGTTAGTGTTTTCATGATAACCTCCTGTGAGTGGGTTTGTTTGCTGTCAATAAAACCTCCCGGAGAGTTATTTATAATTTATATGAATCGTTCGCAGTATATTGATTAATTTAAATCTCCGGGAGGTACTTTATAATATATTCTCTACTTCAACTACTGTGCCAGCCCAACAACTCACCCTAATCCCATTAAAATCAATATCCAAAAAGTTCGTGGTCCGTATCTTGATTGTAGAATATTCTATAACACTGCAGATTATTCTGCACTAAATTAACGAGTTCCAATTTGCCTGTCCACAAAATTGATTGCATGAACACATTAGAACGGTTTTGGCCGAAAGATGGAAATTGCATTTTCCTCATAATTACACTACATTAAAGGCAAGCCTGGAGCCAAAGGCCAAACGCTTGTAAAACATGAACAGGGACATACCAATTTTGTTTTACAATCTGGTCAACGACGTGAGAGGAATATACAGTATTGGAGCCGAACATTCTGAAGCTGTCAAACATTTGATAGCGATGCTAAAAATATTTGATAGAAAATTAAAAAGAACCAAAAGAAAGCCTCTTCGAATTCATTAAAATGAAGAACTTTTGAGTTAATCTATTTCCCCAATCAATTATTTTATATGCCTATGCAGATGTCTCAGCTATTGCAAAATTTTGCTAGCAATTGGAGGGAAATGGTTAGTTAAGTCACATAAAGGCATGAATACGTACTTGTAACAAAATAATCAAGTTTTAGCTTGGCAAAACAAGGAATCATTAATTATTCTATACAAAGGTGACCTTTTATTATGAATACGAATCGTAAAAAACATCTGAAAATAATGGGTCTGATATTGCTTTTGGGCTTCTCTTTTGCTGACAGAATTATGGGACAGCCTCAGACCACTTTTATGCTTGCCCGGGAATCGAAAGACCTTGAATTTGCGTGTATTGGCGATCCCCATTATGGCTGGACCAATCACCAACATGCCGGAGAGATCGTTAATGAGTGGATGACAAACAAAACATCTCCTGATATTTCCTTCGCATTTAACATGGGTGATTTTACACATTTTGGCTCTGCCGAAGGATGGAAAGTTGCGATGCAGAAAAGTTTTAACAAAATGTATCTTCCATGGATGTTTGTGTTTGGGAATCATGATACCGAAGATTACAAAACCGGAACCGGAAGAGATCTATACGGTGACGCAGGTGGACACGCAAGTAAAAAAGTATATAATAGACCTTACCGCGCCATAATTGTTGGCAAACAAGAGACAGGGCTTCTCAGTAGAAATTATGCTTTTTCATGGAATAACATATTATTCCTGGTTTTTGGTGATATGGGTAATACTTCGCTCCTGACACAATTTCAACGGGATTGGTTGGAGTATATGACCAGCAAATATCCTGATCAAACCACAATTACCGTAAGCCATCAGGCACTTGATGGAGAGAGTACAGCGCCATACAGGCATTATAGAAACGCTCAGTGGTGGAAAAACTTTATCGGGCATAATCCTCAGATAGTTTTGCATATAAACGGACATAATCATCAATTTTATCATTATAAAACATTTCATGATCTGGACGCTATTGATACAGGACGAACCAATCGTGAAAATAAATACATGGATGTAATAATTGCACCACATTCGATTCAAGCAAGAGTGTGGGATGTTGGAAAACATTCCTGGCAAAATGAGCCTCTTCTGGACAAAGCAGTAGAGACTCATGTCCAAAATACGGGACTGAATTGGTACTCTGCCGCTCTTCCTGTTCAGGATGGTCAAAAAATTAGATTGCACAACAAGATGCTTGCTAAAAATTATAAATTAGAATTTGTTGGCAGAGGACCCGAACTGGTAGAGCAAAACCGGTGTTTTGATTATTGGGGAGATGGTGGCGGGGGTGGACCATTACAATGGATTGGCTATGAACAGGATGATGATAATGGTGATCATGCCGGGTATGTAGAATTTGCAGGAGTTGATACTTTTGCTACGGCAACTATCCCTGCAATGGGTTTTCAAGCTGTGGATTGGTTTACCAAACAGCCTTTGGATTGGTTTACCAAATGGATAGATGGAAAAGTTCCTGACGCAACAACACCGCTTGCAATCCCTGGCAAAAAATATACTTTGAGGGTGCGGTTAAAAGCGGACAAAAGCGTGAAAAATGCAATGAATGTGGGCATTCAAATTCTTGGACAAGATTTAGAAAAAATTATCTACGATGACCCGCGCCTTCTCGAAAATATTGATTTAACTGATGAATATAAATGGTTTTCAGGAAACTTTGTTGTTCCTGACAACCAGGATGCCTGGATTATTAAAACTTTCTGGATATCAGAAAAAGCCGGTATAAAATGTTATCTGGATGAATGGTCCATAACAAGAACGAATGCTAGTTCGGTAACGAAAGATTTTACGGTATCTCTGAATGGTTCCTTATTTAAGGATACCGGTGATTTGTCTCCGCGTGTAGCAAAACAATTTGATTTACAGCCGGAAATAATGAAGAATGTTCTGGAAATTTCTTCTCAGATCAAAGGATCGCGGACTGGCTTTATTCGATTAATTTATAATGTACCCACGCTCTGGAGCGATGATGTATCTATAGGTATTAATAGAGCTGTAAACTCAGATGAGTTTGAGTGCCATTTTGATTTGGTTTCTAATTATGCCGAAAATATCTCGCTCTACCCCTTACAACCTTTTGTCCAAGTAGTTGGGGCTGCGGAACAAAATGTAAAGGATTATTATTCAGCACAGATACTGCCAATCTCAGATGTACCTGGAAATTTCAGAGTGAAAGTCCTCCCTGAGAATGGCAAGCCCAGCGTTCAGGTGATTGCTTTTGAAATCACCCCCAATAACGTAAAACAGGGACAACCCATCCAGGCAACAGTTATGCTGGCGAACCATGGCCAATCAACAGGTTTCTGCGAGCTAATCCATACTCAAGATAATCTTCTTGTTGAAACACGCAAGATAGCAATAAAATCCGGTCAGAATAAGCCTGTTCAGTTTACGCTAAAATATCCCACACCAGGTGAATATCAAATTCAGGCTGGTACTTTTACCAAGCACGTTACAGTTGAAAAATAGTGCGATAATATGAGACACTCTGAAAAGCTCTAAAATAGAACTATCGAGAAAACCATAGTGTCGTAAACTGCATCCAAAAATCAAGAGATAGCGAATCATAAATTCCAGTTATCACACTAATTGAGTCATTCGAATGGCCAAATTATTTTTTAGACAAAATCATGATTGCTTATTTTGCTCAGCTAAAATTTGATTCATTTCTTTTGTCACAATCACATATTTATGCTTTTATATGATAGTTTGCAAAGGCTGTCTTCTTTCCCTTTGCATAAAGAAATCAGATATTGCAGGCGTGCAAATAGTATTTGAATAATAACACGCATTTTATGTCTTGATTATAATAATGAAAATTCTTTTGCCTTTTTATTGCGGTTTTATTCTGCTTGTTGCAAATGAGCTGAGTTAATCAAGTAATCATTAAAAAAGTTTATAAATAGATGCGTATTGCGATAAAAGTTTGTAAGGTACCGTCAAGTTTTTAAGAGCATAATATTGAAAAAATTTGGATAGTACGTTTTGCTTGCCGGCACGATAAATTATTTCGGTGATCCCTGATTGTGACAGAAAAAATCAGCTGATTCAATTTTATAGCACTCATGAAATTAATGGTTCAAGAGTTGATCAAAAATTTGTATTAACTATGCGACGCACCTCTCAGGTGCGTCGCAAATGGATTGATTTTGATATGATCATTGAAAGGGTTCATAAAGGATTGGGAGAAGGTTTATTTCATCAAATTCATCTTTTTAATTTTGCTTTCCTGCCCGATGCGCAGCTCGTAAGATGTCCAAATCTGCGACGCACCTCAGAGGTGCGTCGCAGATGGATTGACAAGCTGACTTCAATTTTGATGTGATGTTTACGAGTACACAGAGGACTATGTGCGAGCTTATTTCATCAGATTCATCTTTTTAATTTTGCTTTCCTGCCCGATGCGCAGTTCGTAAAAATAAGTTCCCGAGGACAGAGAACTTGCATCGAAATTTACCTCATGTGCTCCTGCACTCATTTGTCCGTTTACGAGAGAAGTTACAAACTCGCCCAAAACATTATAAATGTTCAAAGTGACATGATCCGAGTTCGTGAGTGAAAAAGCAATGGTTGTCGTCGGATTGAATGGATTTGGATAATTCTGTTTTAAAGAAAAGCCGTCAATCACGGCGTTGTTACCGGCTTCTTCAATGCCCGTTGCCTGATCTGCCGAAAGAATGACATAGCTGCTGACTTTTGTGGTTGAAAAAGTTACGGTATTTTCCACGGGATCGACAACTGCGTTATCTACAGGCACCCAACTGGCAGTTTCATCATCATAGTACTGGGCTGTAATCGAATTTTCATCCACATTGAAACCCTGGGTTTGGATATCATTGTAATGCAACTGGAATTGCACGGAGGAACCGAAGCGCAAATGGTTTTCCCGCCCATTCCGTCCCATGCAAGTTTGTCCGTCCGGGAAAAAGACACCGACCTGGTAACCGGCAAAGTGATTTTTGTTGCCGCTGTTGGGTACATTTTCAGGATACAATTCCAACAACTGACAGAACAAAGATTCAGGTGCCATCATCCGGCCCATCTGTCCCCTCCAATTTTGCTCCCAGCCCGGATTTATTCGCATCCAGTCGCTGCGATCAAAAGGATTGTGAACTTGCCGAGGCGAGGACATATTGCCGGGAACCCAGACACCACCGAAATGTGATCCCATGCCCGTTGAATCTCGCCAGGTCATGCCGTTTATTTCATATACAACAATCACCGGATGATCGGAATTTTCCATCATCCCACCTGTGATATGAACAGTATCGCCGTTTGCAGGCCGCATAGCACCTGACTCCGGCTTGTACCAGGGCGGGCCAAAATTCAGAAAATAATCAGGGGCGCCGTCGCCGTCCTCATCCAGATAAAATTGATTCATGGCAAAGGTAGAATCCAAAAGAATTGAACCGGAAACAGTGACTGTTTCCAGCGAATCCTCCATCATGCCGAAAGAAAAGCAATCATCCGAGCCATGAGAATGCCCGCCTTTACGGGAATACCTGCCCATATTGTTCCAAAAAGGAGCATAAGGTTCACGCCAGAATTCACCATTCAGTTCATACACGATAACGACCGGCATATCGAGCTGGCTGTTGTCATGTGAGCCTCCTGTCACCGTGATTTCATCACCTGCTGCCGGCCTCACAGCGTTGCTGCTGTCCGGCGTGTACCAATAAGGGCCAAAATTGAGATGATAGTCAGCCTGGCCGTCGCCGTCCGTGTCGAGGAAATACATCGGCATCATTCCCAATGTGGAATCAATGATGACTGTTCCCTGTACCGTCACCTGCGTCAACGTATCCGGCTTTACATTCCAGCCTTCTCCGTCCATCATACCGCCATGTTTGCTGCCGCCGATGTGACCACCAGAGCCGCCAGGCCCCATGCTGCCGCCATGATTTCCGTCTCCGTTGCCGTGTCCCATGCCACCACCGCCCATTTGCCCAATTGCTGGGGAGTAAAGAAACAGTGCGAGTCCAAGAGTAAAAACTGTGAGTAAATTGGTGAGTTTCATGTTAAACCTCCGTTTAATAGATTAAAGTTATTTTTGCTTTGTATCGACCTTGCTTAAACAAATACGATGCCAAAAATCGTTTGTCAAATTAAGTCGTTGTAATAATGGCAGTTCGAAAAGGTGCTGGCACGGAACGGCAAATTTGCTAAAAAAACTGCTTCTCATTCATGCAATATGTGCAAAAATGAATGCAAAATTTGCATGATTTTCATAGGAGCGGATTAGATATATTTCTTGCGTAAATAGCAATGAATTATTATATTCTACCCGGTTAAATTAAAAGATATATTTAAATTTTACCGGGTAGAATTATGAATATTCAGGAAATAAAAAAACTTTCTCTCTATAATCGCACTCTTTTGCAAAAATTAAACGAATGGCTGGATTCTGATGAAACTCTGATCATCACCGGAAGTCGGCAGGTTGGCAAAACCAGTCTGCTCTTTCTATTGATTCAGGAGCTTTTGAAGAAAAAAGTTTCTGACCGGCATATCTATTATTTCGACCTGGAAGATTTTGACATTCTGGATTTATGCAACCAGGGGACGAAGAATTTTGTGCACCATATGAAAACGCTGGGTGAAGATTTTAAATCACGGGTTTATGTTTTTTTTGATGAAATACAATACCTGGAAAATCCATCCAATTTTTTAAAACTTTTACACGATCATTATAAAAAGATCAAAACGGTTTGTTCAGGATCATCCACCCTGGATATTAGGAGAAAGTTTAAGGATTCACTAGTTGGCCGGAAAATTGTCTTTGAACTCTATCCTTTGACTTTTAAGGAGTTTTTACTATTTAAAAAAAAGAATGATTTGTTAAATTTTCTCGCCCAATATAGCATAAAAAATATTGTCAAAGAACAACAGCCTGACGCTCCGTCGTCAATCGTTCTCACTGAACTTGAAATATTGTTGAATGAATATATCAGATTTGGCGGTTATCCGGCAGTAGCCAAAATTGATGGAGACGATAAAAAAAGAGTTTTGTTAAATGAAATTTACCAGACTTATGTTCGGAGAGATATCAATCAATTATTTTCCATTGAAAAGGTATCGGCTTTTAACCGTCTTGTGGGGTTGCTTGGTTTTCAAATCGGACAACTGGTAAACTTGCAGGAGCTTTCTATCAATATCTCCAGCGCCCGCCAGACTTTGCAAAACTATTTGTTCATTCTTGAAAACACTTTTATTCTCAAGCTTTTATATCCGTTTTACACCAATAAACGAAAAGAGTTGGTCAAGATGCCCAAAGTATATTTTCTTGATTCGGGATTAAGAAACCAGATCGTGAAAAATACAACGGCTCTTAATCAACGACCGGATGCAGGCGCTTTGATTGAAAATTTTGCATTTCAGCAAATCGTTGCCAATCTGAGAATTGACGAGGATCTGAAATTTTGGCGTACACAAAGCAGAAATGAAGTTGATTTTGTGATAGAATCTAACGAATTAATTCCCATTGAGATTAAATATAAGCCATTCCAAAAGCCACAAATTCCAACCGGTATTCGATTTTTTATTCAAAATTACAATTGCAAAAATGCTTTTGTAGTGACAAAGAATTATTTTGGAAAGACACAAAAAAACGGGTGCGATATATATTTTCTTCCGGTGATGCTTTTTGGGGGATAGCACCATTATCGTTGCGCAGAAATATTTCAACTTTGGAGATTTCAATCCCGGAATAGACCCGAAAAATCGATCAAAACCGACAATTCAAGTCCATTGGGTTCATTAAAAGAGGCAGACGTTTTGAAGGAAATGTGAGGGTGACTCCAAAGTGTCAGATCAATTTGCGACAGCGCCCACACGGCTGCAAAAGCGTAGGCAAAGGCGTACTGTTTTTTATAAAAAGAATTATATTTAGCATAAAGTGGTTTTATCCTTTGCGGGTCCGTTTCGGACAAGTAAGCATCTTTTCTTTGCCGGGTTTTGAGAATCGAGTATACTGTTCCGCCCAGCGCTGCTAGTCCTGCTCCGCCCAGCACTATTCCCTTGCCCTGATAGCCCCGGCGCCACTGCTCCCAACCAGGAAAAACAGCGCGCCACGGAGTGGACCGGGTAGTTTGAAGCTGCAATGTTTTCAGCCTTTTGTTCATGTCTTCCAGGAATTCAATCTTTGTCTTTTGGAAAAGCGTCAATACTTTAGGCGAAGTCGTTACAGGATCGAGCATATAGGTCGGATCGATGCTCAGTAAATTCCAAAAGTGGTTGGCTGCTAACGTGCTGTTGCCGTTCTGGAAAGCGATAAAACCGGCGTATTTGTAAATTTCAACCCGGTCTGCAGCCTCGAAAGCATCGAGCGAGTTCATGGCAATGTTGAGCAGTTCCGCACTTTTTGACATGTCAAAGCTGTTGTAAGCAGCAGCCAATTGCTGCACGAGATTATCGGAATTCGAGTTGCTCTCCCGGGCCATCAAATTCGTTATCGGCAAAATCAGGCAGCAAAAAAAAAGACCCAGTATTTTTGTGTTTTTAAATTTCATCGCAATAGATTGATTTTAATAGTTTGAGAAAACTGCTCGCCCATCATGCGAACAAGATAGATGCCGGATGGTAAATCCTTTATTAGAGTAGGCCGAATTGAAAACGGAATCCGATGTTCCCCGGCCGTCAATTGTCCTTCGTATATTCGGGTCACTTGCCGTCCCAGCAGATCGTACATAACAAGTGCAATCCGATCATGACGCGGCAGTCGGATGTGGAAAGTCGTCGATTCCCGAAATGGATTTGGATAATTTTGCAGCAGGGCAAAATCTACAGGAGGCTGAGCGTTGTGTCTGCCCACGGCCGTCGCAACGTCCAGAATTTCCACCTGATCGGAGGCACCTGCCATCATGCTCCCCCTTCCGCCAAAAGCATAAATTTTACTATTGTAATAGACCGAAGCAAGTTCTTGCTTTGCTTCAGACAGTACCGGACCGTTTTGCCAGGGCGTGGCAGCCTTGAGAAAAAATGACTGACTGGCGCTCATCAAACCGGATTGTCCCATGCCGCCAAGCAGCCAGACAGCTTCTTCCGATTGCGCATAGCCGCAACCGGCAGCAGCGTAAAGCATGTCGCCTTCCAACGTCCATGCAGTGGCGTCGGGATCGTATCTTTCGTAATTGGCGAGCGGTCCAAAATAAAAGCCGCCAAAAACATAAACCGTATGGTCAAACACGGCAGCCATCGGACTGCCCCGGGCAATGTTCAAGTTTGCGGCCAGGGTAGACCACTCATTCTTTGACGGATTATAAATGTAAATCCTGGCCGAAAAAGAGTTGTTGGGAGAAGAACCACCGATGAGCCAGATTGTCGAGTCCACGACCACGGAAGCCATGCCAAAAAGTGGTGACGGCATTTTGCTCACGATCTGCCATTGGCCGCTGTGTGGATCGAGCATCTCAACATCGTCATAAACGGTATGCATGCTTCTGCCGCCAAAAACATAAATTCGGTCGCCCACGACCTGGGCTGTTGCATTATCCCTGGCATGTCGAAGGGACGGTCCGTTGCTCAGCCAGGTATCGTTTTGGGGATCATAGATTTCCACAGTGTTCACGGCATGATGCTCATTTCTCGCTCCGCCAATCACCCAAATCTTGTCTTCCAGTACTACTGCCGACATTCCCTTGCGCTTGTCTGACATGTGGGCGCCGTTGTGCCAGTGCTCCTGGCCTTGAGCAGTCGTCATCGTAAAAAAAAGTGCAATATATATTATTTTAATGTGCAAACTTTGCATCATATTCACCATCTTTTGTTTTTTGTTGTGTCTATTTCAAAAAACATACCATTATTTCTGTAGCCGTTTTTGGATAACCAATGTGTCGCCAGGCGTTGCCCGGACGAGTTGTCGGTGCGTCTTGTAATAAGGATTTTTCAGCTCAATTTCGTGAGTGCCGCCATCCAGCGCAATGGGACGTTTGAGCGGCGTGCTGTCGATATACTTGCCGTCAATGTAAATATCTGCCCAGGGCCGCACGCTGACAGATAGATATGCCGCCTGACGCAGGAAAGAATAAAAAACTGTGTCAGGCTGTCCCTGCTGCAATTCGATGGAAAAGATTTTGGGTGAAAATTCCGGATGCGCCAGAACCACGTTATAATGCCCAGGTGGCATTTGTTTTTGCCAATTTACGGTCATTGAATCAACGACCTGGCCGTTAATAGAAATGGCAGCCCACGGCTTGACATGAATGTGCAGCGTTGCCAGGGTGTCCATGTTTGCCGGTTCCACCTTTAATTTTTGATTTGATGTAGTGACTGATTTCAAAGCCGTTTCAGACGTCAAATTCAATTGTTTTTCCGATTCCGATACTGCGCCGGCTGATTTATTCACGTTTTGAATTTTCCCCTCATGTTCCTGTCGGGCAGCAGCACGGCTTTCATCTTTTTTAATCGTTTGTTCTCTTTGTCCGGTTAGAAGGGAGTTTGTTTTTAGCTCCGGGATGGTGGGATCGGCAGTGACAGATTTTTCTATGGTTAAAAACCGGAATCCGATGACGGCTGCAATGATAATAACAAAAAACAAGGCTCCCATTAAAAGCCGTCGCCTCCACGGAACTGCTTCTTTTGTCGCAGCCATTGCCTGATCGTTTTCCCGAGTTTGCTCCTTTGCATCAGGCGTTTTCTCATTCCCTGCGACTGTAAAAAGTTTCGATGTCACAGCCTCCCGTCGTTCCAATAAAGCCGGATGTAATTTATCCAGTTGTTGAAGCGCTTTGGCAGCGGAACGGAGACGTTCGTCTTTTTCCTTCTCCAAGAGGTGCAGGATAAAGGCGTCAATTTCATTAACAATTTCCGAATTATAATGTGAGGGTGGTGGTGGTGTTTCGTTGAGAATTTTCTGCAGGCAGATGGAATAGTTATCCCCATCAAACGGTCTGACGCCGGTGAGCATTTCGTACAGGGAGGCACCGAGGGAGAAAAAGTCTGTGGCCGGAGTGATTGCTTCTCCGGTAACTTGTTCGGGCGCCATATAGGCCGGTGTGCCGATGATGCTGTTCTGCTGCGTAATCGATACTTCCTCGCCAAGATAGGCCATACCGAAATCGGTGAGTTTCGCGACACCTCTTTCGTCGATAAGAATGTTGCCCGGTTTAAGATCACGATGAATGATGCCGTGTGCATGAGCCGTTTTCAACGCCAGAACAATCTGGCGGGTGATATCCAGCGCTTCGGCCACCGGCAAGCGACCCTGTTTTTCCAGTGCTTCGGCCAGGCTTTGACCGTCGACATATTCCAGAACAAGATAATAAAAACCGTCCTGCTCACCGACAGTGTAAACATCCACAATGTGCGGAGACTTTAGGTCGGCGCATATTTGCGACTCCCTGCGAAAGCGGATGATCCACTGCTGCTGATACTGAATGTGCGGTTTGAGCAGTTTGATAAAGACCGGCCGTTTCAGATTCGGTTGAAATCCGCGCACGGCCATAGAATAAGGACCGTCCTGAATAATGGCATCCAGACGAAATTCACCGACGTATGCAAAAGGCAATTTATTCACCCGGCCAGGCCCCATTCTTTGAGTTTATAATGAATCCAGCGCAGTGACACGCCCATCATTTCAGCTGTTTTGGTTTTGTTCCCTTCGGTCGCTTTCAGCGTTTTCTCCATCAGCAATTGTGAAATCTGTTCCAGCGTCATTCCGGCGGAAATAGTATTCGAGTTACCGACAGATCTCGGTAGTACAAGATCATCCACATCAATTTTGTGATCCGAATCCAAAACCACAGCCCGCTCGATGGTATTTTCAAGTTCCCGGACGTTTCCGGGCCAGTGATAATCTGTAAGGACCGCGAGTGCTTCCGGCGTTATGGATGGCTGCTTTTGGCTAAAGCGTTTAGCGGCTTTTTTGAGAAAATGTTTTGCAAGCAGTGGAATGTCTTTCCTACGTTCATGCAGGGGCGGCGCCTGAATATGTATGACATTGATACGGTAAAACAAATCTTCCCGGAAATTACCCTCCCGAATGGCCTGCTGCAAATCGCGATTGGTTGCTGCAATGATGCGAACTTCAGCCAGCCTGCTTTGCACCCGGCCAACTGGCGTAAAACGTCGATCCTGCAAAAAGCGTAGCAGTTTAACCTGTGTGTTAAGCGGTAATTCGCCGATTTCATCCAAAAATAATGTGCCGCCATGAGCCGTTTCAATGAGTCCCTTTTTATCCTGCACAGCACCGGTAAAAGCGCCTTTTTTGTGGCCGAATAGTTCGCTTTCGATCAGATTTTCGGGAATGGCGCCGCAATTGACCGGTACAAACGGTTTGTCCTTTCGCTGGCCGTTAAAATGAATCGCTTTTGCGATCAATTCCTTGCCGCTGCCGGTTGGTCCGGTAATCAAAACCGTAGCATCATTGTTCAGCACCTTGCCCATCATCTGAAAAACCCTGTCCATGGCTTTGCTTTTTCCGATGATCTCTTTGAATGCGAAAATCCGGTGGAATTCCTCTTTGAGAAGGGCGTTTTCTTCCTGAAGCTGCAACATTAGCCTGGCGTTTTGCAGCGCAATAGCCGCTTGATTAGCGAATGCCTGAAGAAAGGCCAGGCTCTGCCGTGTAAATTGCGCTCTTTCATTTTGGCTGTCGATGTAAATAACACCTAATAGCTCTTCTTTATACACCAGCGGGGCACAGGCAATGGAGCGTATCCGATTCATCATAATGCTACGGGTAGGGTCAAAGTTTTCATCCGAAAGTGTGTCGAAGCTGAGAATCGGCTGCCGTGTCTGCTTGACTTTGGTGATGGTCGATAATGAAATTTCTTTCGAATCTGCAATTTTGTCGCTATCAATATTTCGGACGGCTCCAGGAAGAAACGAATTCGGATTGCTGGCGTCATTTAACAGAATGAAACCTCTTTCCGCCGAAAGCTGTTCCAAACCGATACTGAGGATGCTTTCCAGCAACTCGTCAGGATTTTGAATCGAGTTGATGTTATGGCTGATCTCGACCAGCGCCTGCAAATATTTTTCGGGAATAGATTCCATTAAATTTTTTCCGATTTCGGGAGCAAGGGGGGCTTTTCCCCTTGTTCAAGGTACAATAAACGATGCTTCCTTTGAGCGAATTAAATCTTGAAACTGATCGCGCACACCGACTGTCCAGAAATATGTGCCGCTTGACAGCGAGTCTGGAAATGCAAACTGTGTTAGTTCCGGCGCCAGCGAGCGCCGGTAAAATATGCGCATTGGAATTCCTGCACTGACATGGAAAACAGATATTTCAAAAGTAAACGGAAATGCGGCAAAATAGGATTGCCAATTAAACGTCGGACGGGGTGCAGTTATTTCCAGTCCTGTGGGAGAAACGGGTAGAGGCGATTCGTCCATTACCCGGACCAGTTGCTGCGGGCCATTCCGGATGTGCGAGCCGGAACTATCCTGCAGATGAACGTAGATGTTTTCGCCCACGAGCGAGACAATGTTTTGTCCGGGAAGCCCAAGCTGCTCAATGCGAAGGTAAAACGAGTCCGGCCTGGCCGTATGGCTAAATTTATATTCGGAACTGTCGGCGCCGATGGTTAGATAAAGGTCGGCAAGATCGTTCACACCGTCGGGGTCATCGGCAATCAGTTCGGCATTGAGAAAAGCGACCGGATCGGGCCACCACTGATCGATATATTCACTATACAATTTCACCGAAACGACGATTGGCTTGCCGTTAAGATAAATCCGAAAAATATCATCCCCCAGGGAATCAGCATTAATGGAAATACGCAGCGAATCATAACCATTTTTACTACAGGTAATCGAATGCATTCCCGGTTGGGTAAGGGAAAAAGTGAAAAGACCGTTTGCATCCGAATGGGCATATTCCTGCCCGGGTTTGAGAAAAACAAGGCAATCCGGGAGAGGAAAATGCGGTGCATTTTTTTGCAGAACTTGCCCCCGAATTATTTTTCGCAATGATTCAAAATTGACAGCCGGATCCAACGGGTTGTCGTGCGGCGCATCCGGCGCACAAGCAATAATTATAACGATTCCGATAACGACTATTATTTTAAAGAAGCTTTTTATCATTCAATTTTTGTTCAAGGGGGATGGATGATTGTCTTCTTAAATCTTTGTCTTAATTTAAGAGACCTGCACCAAGGAATCAACTAAAAGTTTTGACAATTTACAAAAGCCTCAAAGGTCTGACGCACCTTTGAGGCTTGTTGTTATTTATCTCTTCGATTGACAGCACTGCGGCAGGGCATCGTGTGCCTTTTTATTCCTTTTGACGTTATTTGCGTCATAACCGGAAGCAGCAATGGCCTTCTCGATGTCGGCGAGATTCACTTTTTTCGGATCGAAATTAACATGGGCCACTTTTTTCTCCAGGTCGATTTTGATCGATTCCACACCGTCCACCTTTTTCACAGCAGTGGTTACAGTTTTAACGCAGTTGTCACACTGCACCGTTGGCACATTGATCATCGCATGTCCGGGGTGCGACATGTCCATTTTGTGCTGATCTTTTTTCTCTCCGGCAAAAGCTGCAACACTTAACAAGAGAGCAAGAGCGATTAGTTTTTTCATTGTGTTTCTCCTTTGTTTGCTTAAATTTAAGCCTCAAAGGTTTTCAAGGCCTCTGAGGTTCTGACTTTGGTTTTTATAGTCCTTCTTCTCCAATAGCTCCGGTTCTGATTTTCACCGCCATCTCTACCGGTGTAACGTAAACAATACCGTCGCCCGGCTGGCCGGTGAATGCCGAGTTTCTGAGAATTTCGATAATAGTGTGAATGTTGTCTTCTTTGCAGACAATTTCCAACTTGGCGACACGAGAGTATCGTTGCATGAGTTCTATCGAATATTTCGCTTCATTCGGATCGACATTTGAACCAACAGCCATAACGTCAATGACCGTCACGTCACAGACCCCGGCTTTTTCAAGCGCATGTACAACCTCTTCGACTTTGGCGGTGCGGATATATGCTTTTACGGCTTTCATGATAACCTCTTTTTTTTTATGGAAAAACGTATTTTTTTTATGAGCTGCTCGTAAAAAGTCCCAAAATGTCATTGCGAGCGAAGCGAAGCAATCTGGATGTCGGCCATAAGTTTCAGTTTTCTAAGGATCGCTTCGTCGCTCCGCTCCTCGCGATGACATGCTTTTCGATTTTTTACAAATCACACACTTATATATGATAATAAATAGCAACATCAATTGTTCAAACGAGAATGATGATAAGCGATTCTTTAAAAAATAGAATTATTGCTCTTTTGCAGCCTCACAAGCCACAAAAAATTATTTTGTTCGGTTCGCACGCCAGGGAGGATGCGAACGCAGACAGCGACATTGATTTGATTGTTGTTCTTGATACAAATCGCTATCCAAAAAATTTTCGTGAAAAGATGGAAATTACGTTGCCAGTATCTTCATCTTTGTCACCTTTAAAGGAAAAGATTCCGATCGATCTCATCGTCTATACTCGACCGATGTATGATAAATTTCTTAGACTAAATAGCATGTTTTCCAGAGAAATTCTAAAGTCAGGAGTCACCTTGTATGAGATCAATCACTTAAGAATGGATCGACAGAGCGTTCGAAGACCTGCAAGCCATTCATGAAATCATCGACAATGATCTACTGACTAATATAGTCGTTTTTAATGCCCAACAAGCTGTCGAAAAATCTTTAAAAGCCATCATGGAAGAATATGAAATGAGTTTCATAAAAACGCCTAGTCTTGAAACTCTGTACAAAAACGTTCAATCCAAAGCACAATTGACTTTTGATATGAATATTCTGCAACGACAAGTTTCAACATTTTTAGCAAATTCCTAAAAATCGGTGTTTCACTCGTCTTCCGCCAATCCTCTTCCTTTCCACAAATAATAGATCGCCGGTATCACAATCAATGTCAGAAATGTGGATGTGACTAACCCGCCGACCATTGGAGCGGCAATGCGTTTCATCACCTGTGATCCGGTTCCGGTGCCCCACATGATGGGCAAAAGACCGGCTATAGTCGTCGTTACCGTCATCAACTTTGGCCGCACACGCTCAACAGCGCCGTGCACGACGGCGGCGTGCAGATCACTTCGCGTGTTCATTTGGCCATGCATTAGCCGATCTTTGTAAGCATTATCAATATACAGCAGCATGACCACACCGGTTTCAGCCGCAATGCCAGCCAGAGCTATAAAGCCCACGGCCACGGCCACGCTCATGTTATACCCACTCAGCCACATCAGCCATACGCCACCGACCAGAGCGAAGGGCAGGGAAAGCATGATAATCAAACTTTCGGTAATATTTTTGAAATTGAAATAGAGCAATAAAAAGATGATCACCAATGTGATCGGAATGACAAGCCGGAGCCGTTCTGCTGCACGTTCCATATATTCGTATTGGCCGCTCCAGACAATGCTATAGCCTGCCGGGAATTTGACCTTTTCATCGACAACCTTTTTTACCGCCCTGACGTATGTCCCGACGTCGATGCCTTTCAAGTCCACATAGAGCCAGGCCGTACGCCGGGCGTTCTCGCTCTTGATGCCGGCCGGGCCCTTTTTAATTTCAAGCTTTGCCACCTGACTCAATGGAATTTGTGCGCCCGTGGGCGTGGGAATGAGCACCCGCTTCAATGCCGGCAGGTTATCTCGCAGTTCCCGGCTATAGCGGACATTGATAGGATAGCGTTCCAAACCTTCGACGGTGGTTGTCACGTTCATGCCGCCTATGGCCGACATGATGACGTCCTGTACATCGCCGACGGTGAGGCCATAGCGGGCGGCGGCCTCGCGGTTAATGGTGAAATCCACATAGTTGCCGCCGGTGACGCGTTCCGAGATAACGCTGCCTGTACCGGGAATTGTGCGTACAACGGCCTCAATCTCAGCGCCCAGATCGCTGAGCGTCTGCAAATCAGGCCCCATCAGTTTGATGCCCACCGGTGTTTTGATTCCGGTGCTCAGCATATCGATCCGTGTTTTTATTGGCATGGTCCAGGCGTTCGTGAGCCCGGGAAATTGTACGGCGTTGTTCATCTCTTCAATCAGCTTGTCCATAGTCATATCCGGCCGCCACTCTGTTTTGTCTTTTAGAGTAATTGTCGTTTCAATCATCGTTAGCGGCGCCGGGTCGGTAGCTGTGTTTGCCCGCCCGATTTTGCCGAACACGGATTCCACCTCAGGGAAACTCTTGATGATTTTATCGGTTTGCTGCAACAACTCTTTGGCTTTAGTTATAGAGATGCCGGGCAACGTTGTCGGCATATAAAGCAGATCGCCTTCGTTCAACGGCGGCATAAACTCCGAACCCAATCGGGTGAAAGGAAAGATACTGGCCAGAACGATCAGCACAGCGACGAGCACTGTGCCGACTTTATGCCGGAGAACAAACTGGATGACCGGGCGATAAATCTTGATAAGAATTTTACTGAGGGGGTGCTTTTCCTCCGATTTTATTTTTCCGCGGATTAAATAGCCCATCAGCACCGGCACCACAGTAATTGCCAGAAAGGCCGAGGCTGCCATAGAATACGTTTTGGTAAAAGCCAGCGGCTTAAACAGCCGGCCTTCCTGCTGCTGCAACGTAAAGACCGGCAAAAATGACAGCGTGATGATGAGCAGCGAGTAGAATAAAGCAGGGCCAACCTCTTTTGAAGCCTTGATAATCATAGCCCAGTGGTCCTTCTCGTTTCTGATTTCATCCCGCTCCATGTGTTTATGGGCGTTTTCGATCATCACAATAACCGCATCGACCATGGCGCCGATGGCAATAGCGATGCCGCCCAGGGACATGATGTTGGCATTCAAACCTTGCAGCTTCATTACGATAAAAGCGAGCAGCACACCGAGGGGCAATGTAATAATTGCAATAAGAGAACTACGCAAATGCAAAAGAAAAATAAGAATCACCAGGGCAACGACGATGCTTTCTTCCAGCAGTTTTTCTTTCAAGGTTGCAATTGCCCGTTCAATAAGCGATGATCGGTCATACGCCGTTTTGATGGTAACGCCTTCCGGTAGACCTTTTTCCAGTTCTTTCAATTTTGTCTTGACGTTGTCGATAACCTTTAGCGCATTCTCACCGTAGCGCATGACAATGATACCCCCGACCGTTTCTCCCTCGCCGTTCCATTCGGCAATGCCGCGGCGTAGTTCCGGCCCGATATGAACCTGGGCAATATCCTTGAGCAGGATAGGAGAATTGTTCGGACCTATGCCCACCGGAACGCTTTTCAAATCGTCAACTGATTTTATATAACCGAGCCCCCGCACCATAAATTCGGATTCGCCCATTTCAATGAGGCGTCCGCCGACGTCGTTGTTGCTTCTTTTAATGGCCATGCGTACTTTTTGAATGGGGATGTTGTACGCCTGGAGTTTAACGGGGTCGACCTCAACCTGGTATTGTTTGACAAATCCACCAATGCTCGCCACCTCGCTGACGCCGGGGACACTGGCCAGTTCGTAGCGCAGATACCAGTCCTGAATGGAACGGAGCTGCTGCAGATCATACTTGTCCCCGCCGTCAAGGACATACTCGTAAACCCAACCAACACCGGTTGCGTCAGGGCCAAGCTGCGGGGTGACGCTTTGCGGCAGACGACTGGCGGCAAAGTTGAGATATTCGAGCACGCGGCTGCGCGCCCAATAAAGATCAGTACCGTCTTCAAAAATAATATAGACCATGGAAAAGCCGAAGAAAGAATAACCGCGCACAACTTTAGCATAAGGTACGGATAACATCGCTGTTGTAAGCGGATAGGTAACCTGATCTTCGACGACATTCGGCCCCTGTCCCGGGTATTCGGTATAAATGATCACCTGCACATCACTTAAATCCGGGATGGCATCGACCGGCGTATTTTTTATGGCATAAAATCCGGCAAAAATAATGAATACAATGCCGATGATGACCAGCAATCTGTTGTTGACTGACCATTCGATTGTTTTTTCTAACATACTGTCCTCAATGATGAAAGTAGAAATCTCTTGCGATTATCAATTCATTACTGTAATTTTATTTATAAATTAATTTATAAGGCTATTAAAATGATTGTTGAAGCCGTTAAAAAAGCTGACGGATATTATATCCCGTCCGATGCACTTGGCGACATTCATGTGGATCGCATCACATTGAAAATTGAATTAATGCAGGACGACGCTCGACCAACTGATTATTCGGCCTTGGACGAAATGCTTGGCCTGTGCGATACGCATATTCATGATGCCGCAGAAAAACATGACGAAATCCTCTATGGCAAACAGTGACCTCATTTTTGTCGATGCAAGCGCCTGGATTGCCTTAACCGAAAAATCGGACAAATACTATCAACAAGCTGCCGGCATTTATGCAAAAATCAAAGAACAAAGGAAACGACTAGTTACCTCAGATTATATCATCTCGGAAACAGCAACGAGAATTCGTTATGAGCTGGACATGCTGTTGCAGTTCGATTTCTTGATTTGGCTATGCGTTCTGTCAAATCGAATACATTAAAAATCATTTTTATTGATGACGAGCTGTTCAGAGCAGCAACATCTATCTTTAGAAAATATGATGACGCCGCCTTTTCGTTTGTAGATTGTACCAGCTTTGCTGTTTGCCGTCTGATAGACGTCAACCAATCTTTTTCCTTTGACCAGCATTTTCCAATGATGGGCATCGCTCTTCTCACTTGACCTTCTTCTCCAACTTCATCCCACACTCCGGGCATCTGCCGTCAGGATCAGTAGTAACGAAATCCGGATGCATCGGGCATGTATAGAAAACCGTCCCATCAACCTTGACCTTGTCGCCCAACTCTGCAATCGGCGTTAATTTCATACCGCATTCCGGGCAGCGGGCATCAGGGTCGCTGGTTATAAAATCCGGGTGCATGGAGCAGGCATAAAGCCCGTGCTCGTGGTCTTTATGCTGATGGCCGTCGTTATCCGCCTGTTTCATAGCTTTATCCACATTGCTATCTCCTTGCGAATGCTCGTTCTGATCCGACATATCCATTTCCTGTGAATGCGTCTCTTTGGACTCGGCAGCAGGTTCGGATGATTTCTGCATCTGCGCCGCCCGCATTTTGGCGATAGCTTCGCGCGTCTGGCTTTCCGAATCAAGCAGGAATTGACCGGAGGCCACAACTCTTTCGTCATCAAACAGACCCGACACAACCTGGACGTAGCCGTCATTACTTTCGGTACCGAGCTTAACTTCGCGCGGCTCGAACTTGCCTGCATCTTGAGCAACAAAAACAATTTTGCGCGCCCCGGAGTGGATGACAGCTTCCGTTGGAATAGCCAAGGCATTAGAAGCCGCTTTGCTGTATATGCGAACCGTTGCGAACATGTCCGGTTTAAGCGATCCGCGTGGATTGTTAAAAACAAGGCGCACGTTAGCCGCCCGGGCTTTTTGATCCAGGTAGGGGTAGATAAAATCAACCTTGCCGGCGAGGTCGGCATCTTGAAGATAATCAAGTTCAAGTTCCGCCCGCTGACCTTTTCTGAGCAAGGGCAGTTCGGACTCGTAGACCGTGGCCTCAACCCAGACTGTACTCAAGTCTGCGATTTGAAATAAATCTTTTCCCTGTATCACCTTATCTCCTTCGACCACGGCCTTGTGTGTAACGACGCCATCCGCCGGAGAACGCAGCAGAATGGTGCGTCGGACTTTTTTAGCGTTTTGCAACCGGCTGATTTGATCGCCTGGAATGTCCCAAAAGGTTAACCGCTTTTGGGCAGCGGCCAGCATTGTTTCCGCGCTTTGTCGCACACTTGCAAGCTCGCTTCTTGATGCTTCAGCATAATTCTTTTGCGCCAGCAAATATTCTTCCTGTGTGGAAACAAGTTCCGGTGAATAGATTTCCAGCAACGGATCGCCTTTTCGAACTCGTTGTCCTTCAGTATTCACATAGAGTTTTTCAATCCAACCGTTAAATTTTGTGTTCACGGAATATTCTTTGTTCTGGGCATAAGTTACTTTACCGTAGGCCCGAATCACCCGGCTAATATCTCGTCTCTCAACAGCGGCCAGGCGCAAATTCATGTTTTGCTGCACAGCACCGTCAATTTTAATGCTGCCGGCGCCGCCCGCTTCTTCTCCTTCATAAACCGGAACCAGGTCCATGCCCATTTTGGATTTGCCGGGTTTGTCATAGATTTCCGTTGGATCCATGGGCGCCCGCCAGTAGAGAATTTTCCCCTTTTCCTTCTTTACAGCGGATGCCTTGCCGCCTTCAGCGCTGCCCTTTATTGGCGTCAGTTTCATGCCGCAGATTGGGCAATCGCCGGGCTTGTCTGAAATGACCTCGGGATGCATGCCGCAAGAGTAAAGCTGCTTTGCCGACGAAGCCGTCGCTTCGGGTTTTGACTGACTTTTGGACACAACCAGATAGACGCCAAAAGCGCCGATGACCATGCCGATGATCAAAATCAAGACAAATTTAAATTTCATAATAAATAACTCCAAATGTTTGAAATATTTTTATTGACAATTAACAACGCTTGACGTACGTTTTTTATAATTTGTACGTCACCTTGCAAGGAGATCGTTATGCAAACGAAACTAACGCTTCGCATGGATAAAGAACTTGTCGAGCAGGCAAAACTCTTTTCTCAGCAAACCGGCAAGTCCTTATCCAAAATTGTGAGCGATTATTT